>ORJL011432857.1_pt1 | contig 28768 bp, 21 predicted proteins | sample 1779941 | NCBI WGS metagenome assembly ORJL01 (sample SAMEA104232317, study PRJEB22302) | groundwater metagenome | biome: forest; feature: aquifer; material: groundwater | place: USA | collected 2011-08-07 | depth 5.8 m
CAGGTAGCTAAAGCCTATGACGATATTTTAGGGGCAATTAAACAAGCCTATCCCGCAGCCAGGCTGCAAGGTGTATCGGTGCAAAAGATGGCCCGCCCCGGGGTAGAGGTTATTATCGGAATGTCCAAAGATGCCCAGTTTGGCCCGGTGCTGATGTTCGGTCTGGGTGGCATTCTGGTGGAAATCCTGAAAGATGTCTCCTTCCGGATTGTGCCGTTGACGCCGCGGGATGCCCGCGAAATGATACGGGAGATAAAGGGCTATCCCTTGTTGGAGGGTTATCGGGGTCAACCGCCGGTGGATATCCTTAATCTGGAGAAGCTCCTGCTTAAGGTTTCAAATTTTGTCGAGCAGCACCCTGAGGTGAAGGAGCTGGACCTGAATCCTATCTTTGCCTATAGCGATGGTGCCGTAGCCGTGGATGCCCGGGTGATACTGGAGGATGGTCAGCGATGAGCCTGAAACTGATGCTGGAGGAAACAGCAGCGCGCTATGGCGACAAGACGGCCATCGTTTGGGGCGATAGCCGCTTATCCTATGCCGATTTGGATAAGGCATCAAATAAGATGGCGAATGTCCTGATAAAAATGGGAGTAGGTAAAGGTGACCGGGTAGCCATGCTGCTGAACAATAGCCCGGAATTTGTTATTACCTACTTTGGTATTGTTAAGATTGGTGCCATCGCGGTGCTGCTGGATACCTATTTTCAGGTGGGAGAACTAGCCTCTTTCTTCGGCGACTCCCGGCCCAGGGTGCTGGTGGCGGAAAGCTCGGCTCTGCAACCGCTGATTCCGGTGCTATCCGGATTCCAATCTATTAAGCATGTCATCGATGTTGGTTCCGAGTGCGGGGGTCAGTTCCACAGCTACGCTGAGATTATGGCGGCCGGTTCGGCCCGGAGAATTGAGGGAGAGCCTGAGCCTGAAGCCGTCGCCCACATTGTCTACAGCTCTAGCCCCTCTTCTCACCCCAGAGGTGCTATGATAACCCATCGTAACCTGGTGGTGGAGACAGGGATAATAAAGGACGGATTTCAACAGACGGCTCAAGATGTAATGATGCTCTATGCTTTGCCCCTGCACCACATGTTTGCCCTGGGCGCCAGCTTGCTGGTTTCAGTGTATTGCGGTAGCACCATAGTCATAGTGCCGGGGACAGGATTATCCCTGGGCAGTTTTATGGCGTCGGTGGAGAAGGAGAAGGGTACTATTTGTCTGGGAGTACCATATATTTTTGCCCTGGCGATTGATATGGCGGAGAAAGAGGGTATAAAGAGTGACTTAAGTTCTCTCCGCTTGTGTGTCAGCGCCGGTGCCTGTCTGCCGGTTGACGTTATACGGGGCTTTAAGCAGCTCTATGGTTTTACTCTGGCTGATTTTTATGGCTTAACCGAAGCAACCTGTATTGTTACCGGCCCGCCTCTTGATGGTAGTGGTAAGTTCGGCTCGATAGGCAAAGCTCAGGATAAGTGGGCAGTAAAGATTGTCGATGATAACGGGCAGGAACTGCCCGCGAATCAATCGGGTGAGATAATTGCTAAAGGACCGATGATGAAGGGGTATTATAATAATCCTCAGGCGACGGCTGAAGTGATAAAGGATGGCTGGCTTTATACCGGTGATATCGGGCGGATTGATGAGGACGGCTATCTGTTTATTACCGGTCGGAAGAAGAACACGATTATCGTCAAGGGTCAGAATATCTATCCTGAGGACATTGAGAGTGTGTTACTGACGCATCCTAAAGTGGCTGAGGTCAGGGTGATGGCTATCCCCGATAAGCTGCGGGGGGAGATAGTGGGAGCAGTGGTTGTTTTGAAGGCAGGGGAGGTCACTACCGAGCAGGAGATTAGGCAATTTTGTCTCGAACGCCTGGCGAGCTATAAGTCGCCCAAGCAGGTCACATTTTCTAATTCTCTACCTCAGCCTGCTATCACTAAGACACACCAGTAAGATACGAAGCCTGTGTAGTCGAGGGATGAAAGAGGGCGAAGCCCTTTTAATCCTTCACTTGTCAAGGACTCTTACCCCTGATTCTGTTTGTATTTGGTTGATGCCACTATCATTGCGAGGAGTCCCGATAGAATCGGGACGACGTGGCAATCTGGGAGGTAACGAACGCCACGCCCAGCCCAGATTGCTTCGCCTTCCGACTTGTGTCGGAATGGTCTCGCAATGACATCACCAACCATAACCGAATAGTACCTTCCACTTACCTCTTATCTCTGGTTCTTAAAAAGTAACATTCCTGCTCCTTATCCTATCAAAATGAAATTATTTTGCCCGGGTATCTAGCGAAATGGAGAAAAACAGTCTATAATGAGAGCATGGGAAATATTCATCTGGTGTCCGATGTAGAGCGATTAGCGGAAAGCCTGTGGAAACATCACGGGATATTACTCCCGTCCCCGGCAAAATCGTGAAGGAGGTGACGCGTTAGAATTTACCCCCGGGACTTATTTTGGACAAAATTAGACTGCGCAGGAGGGTGATAGAATGCCAAAGGGCTATAATGGAAAGATACTACGGGTTGATTTATCTAAAGGCACAACATCAGTTGAAGAAATTGATGAGCTATTCTGCCGCAAGTATTTAGGGGGTGGCGGCTTTGTTGCCTACTATCTACTCAAGGAGTTGAAGCCGGGGGTTGACGCCTTGGCTCCGGAGAATAAACTGATCTTTGCCGCTGGCCCGGTGACCGGTGTTCCAATATCCGGAGGCGGTCGCCATTGTGTTGGTACTAAATCTCCCCTGACAGGTGGCTATGCTAAGTCGGAGAGCGGGGGTTTCTGGGGTGCCGAACTCATGCATGCCGGCTACGACGGCATTATTGTCGATGGGAAGGCGGACCGGCCGGTCTATCTTTGGATTCACGATGGGGAAGTCAGTATAAGGGATGCCAAGCATCTCTGGGGAACGAATACCAAGGAAACTCAGCAGACTATCCGAGAGGAACTGGGAGACAGTCTGATTCGGGTGACCTCTATCGGTCCCGCTGGGGAAAACCTGGTACGCTATGCCTGCCTCATGAATGACCTCCACGCGGCTGCCGGTAGGGGAGGCGTCGGTGCGGTAATGGGTTCCAAGAACCTTAAGGCTATTGCCATTAGAGGTCGGCACGGACCTGAGGTGGCTAATCCTGCTGCCCTAAAGGGATTTGCCCGCTGGGTTCTGGATAATCCTAAACTATGGGCGAATATGCACCAGTTCGGCACCGGGTCAGGACTGACGAGCGGTGAAGCCACTGGTAATCTACCCATTCATAATTTCCGCGACGGGACTTTTGCCGATGCCGGCAAGATAAGCGCCGAGGTGATAAAAGATACCATCAGGGTGGGGATGGAAAGCTGTTACGCATGCGCCATACGCTGCAAGAAGGTGGTTAAAGCCGAGACACCCTACTCTATCGACCCGGCCTACGGTGGTCCGGAATACGAGACTCTGGCTTCGCTGGGTTCTAACTGCGGCGTCAATGACATTCAGGCAATCTGCAAGGGCAATGAACTGTGCAATGCCTACTCCCTGGATACGATTTCGGTCGGGGACACTATTGCTTTTGCTATGGAGTGCTTTGAAAATAATATTATCACCCGGGAGGATACCGGTGGTCTTGATCTCAGGTTTGGCAATACTGCTGCCATGCTTAAAGTGATTGATATGATTGCCAGGCGCGAAGGCATTGGAGACCTGCTGGCGGAGGGAAGCCTTCGGGCAGCGCAAAAGCTGGGTAAGGGGGCGATGGAATTTTCCATGCAGGTTAAGGGGCTGGATATACCAGAGCATGAACCGCGGCTGAAAGCTGCCCTGGGCTTGGGTTACATAGTGAACCCGCATGGGGCCGACCATATGGATAGTATTCATGATACAGGCTATGCCAGTGCCGGGCCGCAGTTAGACAAAATGAAACAAATGGGTATACTGGAGCCTATCCCGGCTGATGACCTTGGCCCGCGTAAGGTATCTTTGTTCCGCTATGTTCAGCAGGAACGTATTATTCGGGATTGCCTGGTGCTCTGCGATTTTGTCCCTTATGGCATAGAGCAGTTGCCGGGTATCCTGGCAGCCATTACTGGCTGGAATACCGGTATTGTGGAAATGCTAGCCGTGGCCGAGAGAACTTTAACGATGGCCCGGTTATTTAATATTCGGCAAGGGTTTACGGCTGATGACGATAAATTACCCAATCGTTTCTTCCAGCCTAAAACCAGTGGAGCCTTAGCCAACACCCACTATAGTAAGGAAAAACTGGAAAAGGCGAAGAGCTATTATTATACCCTGATGGGCTGGGATGCCAAGACTGGCGTACCGACAGCGGAAAAACTGCAGGAACTGGGTATCGAATGGGCAGCCCAAAAATAGTTAGCCAAAAATGAAGGGGGGCTAAAGTGGAGATTAAGGTCGCTGCCGGTGATATTGCTAAGATTGAAGCCGGCGCTATTATCGTCAACCTGTTTGAGGGGACGGAACATCTGGCGGGCGCTACGGCTCGTATCGATAAAGCTCTGGGAGGGGCTATTTCTCAGCTTATCAGTCAGGGTGAAATTAAGGGTAAACTGAAAGAGATTACCGTTATCCATAGCCTGGGCAAGCTGCCTGCCAGCAGGGTGGTAGTTGTCGGCCTTGGTAAGCAAGCCGAGTTGACTGTGGACAAGATTCGTGGGGTGGTGGCCGATACCTGCCGACTTTTGCGACAAAAGAATGTGGAGAGTATTGCCACTGTGGCTCAGGGGGCAGGTAGAGCTATAGCCGCGGCAGATGCGGCTCAAGCCATCGCTGAGGGTGCTCTGCTCGGTGTCTACTCGTTTCGTCGCTACCTGACCAAGGCAGCGGAGCACGGTGAGATTAAACAGCTCACCATAGTTGCTGCTAATAAAGCGCAATTACCGGCTCTGCAACAGGGTTACCACAAGGGTAGAATCCTGGCTGAAGCCACCAATCTGGCCCGTGACATGGTCAATGAGCCGTCTAACTATATGACCCCCAGTGATATGGCAGCGATGGCATCCAGGCTGGCAAAGACTTACGGGCTTAAAATCAGTGTTCTGGAACGGGAGCAGATGCAGGAGTTGGGCATGGGGGCGTTATTGGGTGTGGCTCAGGGGAGCCGGGAACCGCCTAAATTTATCGTTCTCCGTTATCAGGGGGGTGGTGGTGAAGGAACGGATATTGCCTTAATCGGCAAGGGGATAACCTTTGATTCCGGGGGTGTCTCCATTAAGCCTTCGGAGGGGATGGGTGAGATGAAGGGGGATATGGCAGGAGGGGCATCCGTTATGGCGGCACTCAGTGCCATTGCTCAGCTTAAACCCCGGATTAATGTTATGGCTATTGTTGCGGCTACGGAAAACCTGCCGGGTGGCAGTGCCTTCAAACCGGGTGATATTCTAACGGCAATGGGTGGTAAAACAATTGAGATTATCTCTACCGATGCCGAGGGACGGCTCACTCTGGCTGACGCATTGGGCTATGCAAAAAAACAGGGCGCCAAACGGATTATCGATGTGGCTACTCTGACAGGAGCCTGCCGGGTAGCCCTGGGTGATTTTTGCACCGGTGCTTTTACCAATAACCAGGAGCTGGTAGATAAGGTGGTTGCTGCCGGGGCCGCTGCCGGGGAGCGCATCTGGCAGATGCCGATGTATGAAGAATATAAGGAACAGAATAAAAGTCAAATAGCTGATATTCAAAACACCGGTGGCAGATTGGCGGGGGCTATTACCGCCGCCCAGTTTCTGGCTGAGTTCGCCGGTGATACCCCCTGGGTGCACCTGGATATCGCCGGCACCAGTATGAGCGAGAAGGAGCGGAACTATCTGCTGAAAGGAGCTACTGGTGTGCCGGTACGCACCCTGGTAAATCTGGTCCTTTCTCTGGCTAAAAAGTAGTAAAGGAAGTCTTGGATTATGAAAATTAAATGGCTGGGACACGCAACGTTCTTGATTACTTCAGATGCTGGAATAAAGATAATCACTGACCCATATAAAACCGTTGGCGCCATTAAGTATGGCGAGATAACAGAATCGGCTGATGTTGTTACCGTAAGCCATGAACACGGTGACCATAATAATGTGGCTGCGGTTACCGGTAATCCTGTAGTGCTTAGAGACACCGCCAGGGTTAAGGGGATACAGATTAAGGCTATACTGACCCATCATGATGAGGCTGGTGGCAGCCAGAGAGGTAATAATATCGTATTTTGTTTTGAGGTCGACGGACTAAAGGTCTGTCACCTGGGTGACCTGGGCCACCCACTCAGCGGCAGCCAGGTGGCGGAAATAGGTAAAGTAGATATATTACTGGCTCCGGTGGGCGGTACTTATGCCATCGATGGCCGGGGTGCCACCGAGATTGCCGGGCAGCTCGCCGCCAGGGTAATTATCCCGATGCATTTTAAGACCGATAAGTGTGATTTACCGATAGCCGGCGTCGATGAATTCCTGAAGGGAAAGCCGAGAGTGCGCCGGCTGACTACCAGCGAAGTGGAGTTCAAAAAGGATAAATTTTCTACTGCCACTGAGATTATCGTTTTGCAACCGGCATTATAGAAAGACGATGGCAGGTTGTAGCGAGAGGTAAGGCTTGATATTTGAGGCTGAGGACTTTGTTTTCAAAGCGCCATCGGTGGTATCCCGGGCGCGGCGTGTTTTAATTAAACCCAGCGCGTCTTACTCTGCACCCTATCCTGTTACTACCAGCCGGGATATTCTGGCGACGATAGTAAGAGGTATCCGGCAGGTCAGTGATGCCGATATTTTGCTGCTCGATGGCGCGGCGGGGGGAGAGTCTATCTACCCGATATACCAGTCTTTAGGTTACGATTTTCCCCGGGTATTAATGCTCGATGTCAAGGATTGTATCTGGGTAGAGGTAGATAACCCCTTACCCAAGCCACTGACGGTGCCGACTTTCTGGGTGCCTAATGTTATCCTTTCGAGCGACTATTTGATAACCGTGGCGCCATTAAAGGTCTTTCAGGGCAGGGGAAGCCTCAGTATTATGAACCTGCTCAGCTTGCTGCCGAGCAGCAAGTATGGCGATGAAGCCGCCGCCGGGTTGGAAGCTTTGAATAGTCTGGGGATAGATAAAGTAGTGGCTGACCTCTATTTTACTTTACCCTTCGACCTGGGGATTATCGAAGCCCGTCAGAAGTTTGTTACCTGGGATGACCCGCTTGAGGGTGACATCGAGGAGTATGGTAAGGTGTTTGTCGGTGAGCCTTACGAGATAGATTGCGAGGCTTCCGCAGCACTGGGGCTGAAGACGGATTATCTTGACCTGATAAAAGAAGCTAAAGTGGGCTTTGAGGTTTAACTAGTACCTGATACTGAACTCCGTGTAGCTGCCGGTGTATTCTGCCCAGTTGGTCTGCACATTTTCCACGTTAGCGGCGGGTGGTCCGGCTTTAAGGTGCTCAATCAGCTGGTCCAGTTTATCCTTTTCGCCTTCAGCCTGAACCTCCACTGACTGTCTATCACCAAGGTTACGTACATAGCCTGTCAGACCCAGTTCCTGGGCATGGCTGGCAGTGAAGGCACGGAAGTAGACACCCTGCACACGACCGTATACCGTTACCTGAAGTAAGGCTAAAGTGGTCATCACCCGTCACTCTATTTTAAGATAAGCATCTGTTCGCTGCTATGAGCTTTGTATCGAAAGTGAGTTCATCCATGTCACCCTGGAGTCCCGACTTGTCGGGGCGAAGGGTCTCAGGGTGGTGGGGATTATTGCTTCACCCCCAGCCCCACCCTGAGATTCTTCGTCGTCCCGATGTGCCGATTCGTTTGCACTCCTACGGCATCCCGTATGAACGAAGTGAAATCGGGAGAATCGGGACTCCTCCAGAATGACATTTGAACAAGACCGCCGCTGTGATAAAGCCCATGAGAAGCGGCTAGCTGAACTACTCGTCTCTTGACTTCTTGCCTTTCCTGATTACCTCGACAGTCGCAGGCGGTGGCATGATAGAAGGCGCCGATATTTTTCGGGAATCCTTTTTGGTTTTTTTCACTTCTCTCTGTTTAAAATCTCGTTTTCCCATAAGTAACACCTCGATAGAGTATTGAACTGCTGGTACGACCAGTTGCAGTTTAGCAAAGAGAGACTATTGTGTAAAGTCGGTACTGGCCAGTGCGGCGCGGGCAGCCTCGATTTCGGCGGCTTTTTTACTTTTACCCGAGCCTTTAGCCAGCACAACCTCACCCCATCTTACTTCAACGGTGAATGTCCTGTCGTGGTCAGGACCGGTAACAGATATGACATGGTAGCCGGGTGTTTGTTGCCCTTGAGCCTGGATAAGCTCCTGAAGGGCCGACTTATAATCGACCTCGGCACCCCGATGAACTATGTTCTTTAAGTCTTTATCCAATAGCTTTAGAATAAAATCCCGGGTAGCCGGCAAGCCCTGGTCCAGGAAGATAGCCGCGATTACGGCTTCGAGGACTGATGCCAGATTAGCTGCTTTAAGCCGTCCGCCACTGGCTTCTTCGCCCTTGCCCAGATAGAGGTGGTCACCCAGTTTAATGACTTTAGCCATACGCTCCAGAGTATCCCGCCGCACCAGAGCCGCCCGGAGCTTGGTCATCTCTCCTTCACTAAGGTCGGGGGAATCTTGATATAGCTTCTCAGCCACTATCAGACCCAGAACAGCATCGCCCAGAAATTCCAGCCTTTCGTTAGAGGCGGGGGCTAAGCCCGGGTTCTCATTAATATAAGAACTGTGCACCAGGGCTTGTTCCAGCCGGGACAGGTCGTTAAAGGAGACCCCCAGAGTTTGTTGCAGAGTGGTCAGGTCAGCCAAAGGCAAACCTCCTTGCTTCGATAACTCAAATTCAGCATAGATTCTCAAGCCCGCTCTGTCAATAGGCTCGCCGTAGCCGGGTAAATTGACTTCAAATTCCCAGTGCGCTAGGATATTTATGGATTTTATCCGTGGGCTCGTAGCTCAGTGGTAGAGCGGTCGGCTCATAACCGATTGGTCGCAGGTTCGATACCTGCCGAGCCCAGAAACCGTCGAACGAAAGTTTTATCCTGAAAGAATCAACCAAATACATATAGAACTCTATCCCAAGAAAAACTTGACAAGTTAATATTAGCTTCATTATAATGGCTAAGACTGATTGTTTCATCTCTCTTTCCAATAAACCCAACAGAAATTTATTCTTCATATATCCTTGAGGTTTAACTGGTTTCCCGTTATGGCGAAGTATATCTTTGTTACTGGCGGTGTTGTTAGTTCCGTTGGCAAGGGTATCACTGTCGCTTCTGTAGGCACTATTCTGAAGAGTCGCCAAATCACGGTGTCGGTGCAAAAACTAGACCCCTATCTTAATGTCGACCCGGGTACAATGTCACCCTACCAGCATGGTGAGGTATTCGTTACCCAGGATGGTGCCGAGACTGACCTTGATTTGGGTAACTACGAGCGTTTCATCGATGTTAATCTTACCGCTGAATCCAATGTTACGGCAGGGCAAATCTACAGCACGGTGATTGCCCGGGAGAGGCGGGGTGATTTCCTGGGAGGTACCATTCAGGTGGTGCCTCATGTGACGACTGAGATAAAGCAGCGTTTTAAGAAGCTGGCGGAGAGCTCTAAGGCCGACGTGGTCATTGTCGAGGTTGGCGGCACTGTCGGCGATATCGAGGGGCAACCCTTCCTGGAAGCTATCCGGCAGATGAGAAATGATGTCGGCCGGGATAATATGATCTGTATCCATGTTACTCTGCTTCCCTATCTTGCCACTACCCAGGAGCTAAAGACCAAGCCCACTCAGCACAGTATTAATGAGCTAAGGCGCATCGGCATCCAGCCTGATATTATCATCTGCCGTAGTGACCACCCGATTCCGGAGGGAATAAGAGATAAAATATCACTGTTCTGCGATGTTGAGCGGGCAGCGGTCATCTTTCTGCCGACAATACCTACAGTTTATGAAGTACCGCTGGTTTTGGAAGAGGAAGGTTTGGGGCAACTGATTGTGGACAAACTGGGACTTAAGGCACAGCCACCTGACCTGAGCCAGTGGCGGAAGATGGTCGCCTCCCTTAAGGAAGCGCACGAGACGGTTAATATCGCCCTGGTGGGTAAGTATGTCGATTTAAAGGATGCTTATTACTCAGTCCGTGAAGCTCTATTCCATGCTGCGATGTATCATAAGAAGGATATTAAACTCTCATGGGTTTCATCTGAGGCTCTGGAAAAGGAGGGTGCTGAAACCCTCCTGCGCTCAGCCCAGGGTATTGTTGTCCCTGGTGGTTTTGGTATCCGGGGGATAGAAGGAATGATAAAGGCAGCCAGTTATGCCCGCAACAACAAAATTCCTTATTTAGGACTGTGCCTGGGTATGCAGGTGATGGTAATCGAGTTTGCCCGCTATGTCCTGAATTCAATTGATGCAAACTCCACCGAATTTAATGCCAACTGTCGTTACCCTGTTATCGACCTGCTTACCAATCAGAAGGGTATCGAGAATATGGGCGGTACCATGCGTCTGGGTAATTATCCGTGTCAGTTGGTACCTGGCAGCCGTGCCGCCGCAGCTTACGGGCAGAGCCTGATTTATGAGCGCCACAGACACCGCTACGAGTTTAATAATAAGTATCGTGCCTGCCTACAGGATGCCGGCATGATTTATAGCGGGCTATCCCCCGATAGCGAGCTGGTAGAAGTCACTGAGCTGGTTGACCATCCCTGGATGGTAAGTTGCCAGTTTCACCCTGAATTTATCTCTCGTCCCGGTCGTCCCCATCCCCTGTTCCGCGATTTCATCGGTGCTGCCAAGGATATATTACGGGAAGGAGCTCAGCCGGAGCTGCCCCTTTCGTCTTAACCCATAATAATTATTTTGAGCGAGGATTAGATGCGTATTTTCCTGGATACAGCTAATATTGATCAAATCAGGCAGGCGGCCAAACTGGGCGTCATCAGTGGCGTTACTACTAACCCAAGCCTGGTGTCCCAGGCGGGGACGACCGACTACGAAACCACTATAAAGGAAATTTGCTCCATTATCCCCGGGCCAATTTCGACAGAAGTGGTAGTTGAAGGAGTGGAGCCAATGATTAAGCAGGCGCGACAATTCGCTGCCTGGGCATCCAATATCGTCGTTAAGATTCCGGCGACCACTGAAGGTCTGGAGGTAACAGCAGTCTTAGCTAAAGAGGGGATAAAGGTGAACTTCACCCTGTGTTTCTCGCTCAATCAAGCCCTCCTCGGGGCACTGGCTGGTGCCGCCTATGTTAGCCCCTTCGTCGGTAGACTGGATGATATCGGACAGGATGGAATGCAGCTGGTCAAAGATATTGTCGATGTCTATAAAAACTACCAGTTACCCACCGAGGTGATTGCCGCCAGTATTCGTCACCCCCAGCATTGTATGGCTGCCGCCAAGGCAGGGGCGCATATTGCGACCGTACCCTACAATGTGCTGGTGCAAATGATACATCACCCGCTGACTGATATTGGTCTCAGCCGCTTTCTGGCTGATTGGCAGCGTGTTTCACGGACTTAGCTTTATCAGGATGACTGCCGAATGGGACTGGGCAGTCAATAAAGAACTTTAGAGAGTGAGAGTAAATATGGACATTAATCAACTGGAAAACAAGACTGAAGAAGAGTTAGTCGAACTGGGCAAAGAGATGGGCATCTCTAATGTTGCTACTCTGGAAAAGCCGGACATCATTATGCGCTTGCTCCAGGCGTACACCGAGCAAGAGGGTAATACTTTCTGTCGTGGTATCCTGGAATTTATGAGTGACGGCTATGGTTTCCTCCGGAATGGCACGCTGCTGCCCAGCCCAAATGACATCTACGTGTCGCAGTCCCAGATACGGCGTTTCGGTCTGCGTAATGGCGATATGGTTGCCGGACAGGGTAGACCAGCCCGGTCGGGCGAAAAATACTTTAGCTTGCTGCGGGTAGAAGCCGTTAATGAGTTGAACCCTGAGCTAGCTAAAGAACGACCTAATTTCAGCGCCCTCACCCCCACCTTCCCCGATAGGTTAATTAACCTGGAAACTCCATCTAACGACATAGCTGCCCGATTAATCAACCTGGTTGCTCCTATCGGTCGAGGACAACGGGGCTTGATTGTATCCCCGCCGAAAGCGGGCAAGACAATGCTGCTCAAATCTATCGCCCACTGCGTCGCGGAGAACTACAGCGATATTCACCTGATGGTGTGCCTTATCGGTGAAAGACCGGAGGAAGTTACCGATATGAAGCGCTCGGTCAAGGGCGAGGTCATCGGTGCCACCTTCGATGAGCCAGTGGAAGACCATACCCGTGTTGCCGGGCTGGCGCTGGATAGAGCCAAGCGTCTGGTGGAAAGTGGTAAGGATGTTTTTATGCTACTCGATGGCATTACCCGCCTCACCCGTTCCTATAACCTGGCGATGCCCTCCAGTGGTCGCACCCTATCGGGTGGTATCGACCCGTCGGCTCTCTACCCTGCCAAACACTTCTTCGGGGCTGCCCGCAACACAGCAGAAGGCGGCAGCCTGACTATCATCGCCACCTGTCTGATTGATACCGGCAGCCGCATGGATGACCTTATATATGAAGAGTTTAAGGGCACGGGTAATATGGAAGTGCACCTTGACCGCCGTTTAGCGGAACGGCGCACCTTCCCGGCAATAGATATTCAGCGCAGCGGCACCCGGCGGGAAGAGCTACTGCTGGATGAAGAGACTCTGAAGCAGGTATGGCTGCTGCGGCGGATGGTGTCGATGATTGCTTCCAACTCAAACAGCTTTATCGAAGCCACCGAGCGGGTTCTCGAACGTCTAAAGAAGACAAAGTCCAACGCCGAGTTTCTGGCTACCCTGAGCCGGGAAATATAACCGGGAATTACCCCCTCTTAAACTTCCTTATGTCATTACGGGTCTTTCAGCTGAAGGACGTGGCAATCTGTCTCTCGTGTCATTCTGGCGAAGGCCAGAATCCCCGTCTCCCTCCCGTACTGGATCCCAGTCCCGCGCTGGCATCACAAGTGTGTCCTAAGTAGGGCGGGTAAAACCCGCCAATCTCGTGGGTTTCGCTTAGCTTCACCCATCCTACACAGCCTGGTTACATCAATTGTTTGAGATTGCTTCGTCACTACGCTCCTCGCAATGACAGTTTAATCAACTCCATAGATTATGTTAAAATTATGAAAAGACTATCGGGGGAGTGAAGTTGACTAACAGTATTATTACCCGGCAATTAAAGCAGCTACCTGCCAGTCCCGGTGTCTACCTGATGAGAGACGCCGGTGGGACTATAATATATGTGGGTAAGGCAGCCAGCCTGCACAACCGTGTCAGGTCATACTTCGGCCCCCGGGAAAGACTTGACCAGAAAACACAGAGGCTGGTGGAGCATGTCCAGGACCTTGAATTTTTCCTCACCGGTTCTGAGGAAGAAGCTCTCATCCTTGAAAACAATTTAATAAAAAGGCATCACCCGCATTATAATATCCTTCTCAAAGATGATAAGACTTTCCCATTCCTCAAGATTACCCTTAACGAAGATTGGCCCAGCGTGCGCATGACCCGGCGGGTCGATGACGACGGGGGGCGTTACTTCGGGCCTTTCACCAGCGGTTGGTCGGTGAAACAGACACTTAAAGTGCTGAAAGGAATATTCCCCCTCCGCCGCTGCACCAAACCTATCACCGGCACCGACCCCCGGCCCTGCCTCGATTACTATATCCACCTCTGTCCGGCTCCCTGTATCGGAGTCATCAGCAAGAAAGATTATCACGAAGTAATGAAGCAGGTAGTCTTGTTCCTGGAAGGGAAGCAGGATAGGGTAATACGCAGTCTGGAAAGTAAGATGGAGAAAGCCGCTGAGGGGCTCGATTTTGAAAAGGCGGCTCAGATTCGGGACCAACTCCAGGCAATCGGCAGAGTTATCGAAGGCCAGAAAATCGCTGCCCGGATACGAGGTGAGCAGGATGTCATTGCTTTCGCCAGCGAGCGGGATAGGGCATATGTCCAGGTTTTCTTTATCAGGGGCAGCAAGCTGATAGGTCGCGAGAGTTTTATAATGCAGGGCACTGCTTCCGAAGAACCGGAACGGATAATGACCGGCTTCATCAAGCAATTTTACAGCTCTGCCACGCACACACCGCCCCTGATACTGCTTCAATATCCGGTAGAAGACCAGATGGTTATCGAAAGCTGGCTGAAAGGCAAACGGGGGGGTAAGGTAAGTATCCAGGTGCCATCGCGGGGCAACAAGAAACAACTGGTGGAGATTGTCGCAGAGAATGCCCGGCAGGGTCTGGCTCAACTGAAAATAAAGCAGCAGGCGACGACGGGAACACTGACGGCGGCGCTGGCTGAAATAGCCAGGGAGCTTAAGCTGCCGCATCCACCCGGGCGCATTGAGGGCTATGATATCTCCAATATACAAGGCAGGGCTGCCGTGGGTAGTATGGTAGTCTTCGATAAGGGTGAGTCCAAACCATCCCATTACCGTCGTTTCAGCATTAAAACGGTGTCCGGGGCTAATGACTATGCCATGCTTCAGGAGGTGCTGCGGCGGCGCTTCAAGAGGAGCAGTCTGCAAAGTGACTCCGCCCGAGATACCTGGACAATCTTGCCTGACCTGGTGCTCATCGATGGCGGCCGGGGGCAGCTTAATGCCGCCCTTGCCGTAATGGCAGAAATGGGGGTTGGGTCGGTGCCGGTTGCCGGTTTAGCCAAGGAAAACGAAGAGATTTTCCTCCCGGAGGTGGCGGAGGCGATTAACCTGCCGTTTAGTTCTCCGGGTCTTCAGTTGCTGCAGCGTGTTCGAGACGAGGCACACCGCTTCGCTTTAGGCTATCACCAGAAGATACGCCGCCGGGAAACCTTTGCCTCGTTGCTGGATACTGTTCCCGGTATCGGACCCAGGCGGAAGCGTGCCCTGCTGCAACACTTTGGCTCGGTTCGGGCTATCCGCGAGGCTTCCCCGGAGGAGCTAGCGGCGGTCAAAGGTGTGAGCCAGAGTCTGTCCCGTAAGATAAAGCAGTATGTCTGATTAGAAGAAATGAAAGACAATACAATACCATTGTGGCTTAGGACTGGAACACAGAGCACTCTTATACCATTGACAGCCAGGGGGTTTTGCACTAATATAGCGGAATCCAGACATGTTTTTATTCTTCAGGAGTTTCTTGAATCTTAATATCACCGGTCAGGTAATAGCCAGAAGTAAAAAGGTTTTTTATGGGTGGTGGGTGGTGATGGCGGGGGTGGTCATCAGCGCTTTTGGTGCGGGAACCGTTTTTTACGGATTTAGCACCTTCTTTAACCCCATGATTGCCGAGTTTGGCTGGTCACGAACCGCCATGTCCGGTGTCTCTTCGCTATCCCGGCTGGAGGGGGGACTTGAAGGTCCCATTGCTGGCTGGCTCATCGATAAGTTCGGCGCCCGGAGGATACTGTTCATCGGCATAACGATAGTTGGTATCGGGTTCATTGCGCTGTGGTGGGTCAACAGTAATATATTGAGTCTTTATCTCATCTTTGGGTTCCTGTCTATTGGCTATGGTTTGGGCTACAATAGTGCCTCTCAAGCGGCAGTAGCCAAGTGGTTCATCAAAAAAAGAGGACGTGCTTTAGCCTTCTTAATGTCAGGCAACGGTGTCGGTGGAGCCATATTCCTCCCCCTGATTGCTTTTCTCATTACTGAGTTTGGCTGGCGATGGGCAGTCATAGCTATCGGTGTGGTGACGCTGGCAATCCCGCTTCCCATGAGTCTACTGATGAAAGACAGCCCTGAAAAGATGGGCTTAAAACCCGATGGTCAAGAGGACCCACCGGAAGCCCTGTCTGTAGAAGCGGAATCGGCGACTGAAGAAGTCGATTTCACCGTCCGTGAAGCGCTGAGGACTCGCTCTTTCTGGATTTTTGCCCTCGCTATGCTCTTCAGGTCAGCTATCCTGAGCGCTATTGTAATACATCAGATTCCGCATCTGGTAGATATTGGTATTTCCTACCAAACCGCATCAGCCGCGCTGGGGCTGATGGTACTGATAAGTATTCCTGGCCGATTACTGTTTGGCTGGCTGGGTGACCGGTTCAGCAAAAAAGTTCTCGTGGCGCTACTTTGTTTAATGCAAGGTATCGGAGTATTTATCTTTATTCAGGCGCACACCTTACCGTTGTTATATCTCTACCTCGTCATCTATGGACTAAGCTATGGGGGGGTAATCCCCCTGACCATTGCCTTGAGGGCAGACCTGTTTGGCCGCCGTAATTTCGCCACCATCAGCGGGTTATCGATGCCTATATCTATGATAGGTACAGTGACAGCACCGCTCATTGCCGGCTACCTCTACGATACTACGAAAAGTTATTCCGTAGCCTTCTATATCTTTATGGTAATGATTATTATTTCAGGTCTACTCTTCCTGATCATACCTCGCCCGTCTAAAAGGCTAAGACCGGCTACAACCTAGGCGGAATCAGGAGGTTATGATGCCTGTGCGCCCCGGTTGGAATGACGAATACTGGAAGCAGCTTGATAAAGAGACTGCCAAAAAACTCAGGACAATGTGCCCCCGCTGCGGCAGCGCTAACACCTGTTACAACAAACAGTATCAAAACTGGCGCTGCGGGAAGTGTGAACATTCCTTCGTGGTCGAGGGCCTCAGCGGTGATAAGAAACCCTGGTGGAAGCGGTTGCTGGGCAGAGGGGGCTAGCGAGGAACACTATCTTCTTACCCTACTACCGATAACAAAAACTCAAATAGTTGTCCTCGTTACTTTTAAGAAGCCTCTTTCCTGCGGGATTGATACCTTACCAGCCCCTCATTAAAAAGCCTCTCCTCCTCTTCAGTATTGATCAGGAGTGGCGGCACCTGAGCAGGCCGTCCCTCTGCATCCATAGCTACCATAATGAAATAGGCGGTTAGGGCGCGCAACCTCTTCCCGGCACGAATATCTTCAGCCTCGACTTCTATACTGACTGCCATTGATGAGCGACTGGTAAAGACAATTTTGCCGCGGATAACGACCAGGTGACCGACACGTACCGCGTTATGGAAAATGAGGTCCTCTACCCTGCCGGTCACGATATTAGCCTGACTATGGCGGGCAGCTACGACACCGGCAGCGTTATCCGCCAACTTCATTAACTCCCCACCATGAACGAATCCCCCCGGATTTGCTTGGTGAGGTAACATTACCTCTGCCATCTCAATCGCCGAATGTCCTACCGTCCTGCCCCTGAATGTTCCGTCCTTATCTAATGTCTCCAGTAATTCGCGAAAGTTCTTGTCGTGTTTCTCCTCGACCTTACCCATCCTGCGGAAGAAATCAGCGATTTCAGTAAACCCCTCTCCCTCGGCCACCTTCGCCGCTTCAGGATACAACCTGCTTGCCTCCTCATGCTCACCACTACTTGCCAGTTTTAAGTTTGTTCTGGTATCTCCAATACCACCAAGGAACCCAAACTCGTTTCTGGCATGCTCAGCCTCATTCTGGGCCGTAGCTAAAAACATATCAGCTATTTGTTTAAAGCCAGCTTCCCGGGCAGCAGCAGCAAAATACAGATAGCGGGCATTAGCCTGTGCTTCTCCGGCAAATGCTTTCAATAATAATTCCTCAGTTTTACTCCCTTTAAGTTCCATAGTTTACCTCCCTGGTTATTAAGGATGGTATCCAGATTCTAAAATTAAGTTTTCTCCAGGCAGGAATCGTCAATCTGACAAAGATGTTTTCTCACCTATAACAAAAACTGGTAAATCGCCGCGGCTACACCGTAATACTTGACATAAAGGATAAGGTGGTAAGCCAGTACTTCTGGCGCAGCCTTGACCTTACCTGATATAGACTGTGGAGCGGGAGACGGGACTCGAACCCGCGACGACCTGCTTGGAAGGCAGGCACTCTACCACTGAGTTACTCCCGCAAAATCCTATCTATTTTAGTTCTAAATCCCCCGCCTGTCAAAATGGAGGGCAGACTATTCAATAAGGTTATGTGACAGGACGGCAGTTACACAGGCTACTTCCCCGGTTTTACGGCTCGCACGGTGAGCAGTAGCTGGAAATCGGGATGGTGATTGTCGAGTTCCTCTTGCCTGAACCCATCAGCGGGTAAGCCGCATAAGAAAGCCATCGCCGTCAGCAGGTTGCCATGCGCCTGTACTTCCACATTTTCAGGCGAGAAAACCTCGCCAAAGAGCCTTTCGGCGGATAGGCTGGTTAAGCGCCAGTATTCGCCCCAGTGTTCCAAATCGTAGCGACTGATATGGGCAATAACCGGGATTGTTGCCAGAACTACCCCGCCAGGCTTGAGGATGCGATAGAGTGTTAGAATTGCTGCCTTCAGGTCATAGACGTACTGCAAAGTCTGGGTAAGAATGATGCAGTCGAAGGTATCCTGTGCGATATTGTCGGCGGAAGTCAGGTCGGCTATGATGGTCGCCTGTGGATTATCCTCTGTCTTGTTCAATATATCGCTTCCGGTAACACGCCCGCCTCCGAACCTCTGGGTATAGGTGTCATCTCCGATTTCCATGACACGCCCCTGGATATCCAGGGCATGGGCAGATAGAAATTTTTCTATATAATAGCGGTCCAGACATAAGCCCTGGTCAAAGCCTAAAGCGCTGCCGATTTGTATCAGACGACGCAAATAGCCCAGTCGCTCGGCATATACCGGCAGGCGCTTCCGCCCGAGCCGTTGTTGTATGCCTAGCCAGCACCTCATCGGCAGAGAAGAAATTGATTTCACCAGGCTCTCCCTGAACTCCATCTTTCAAAAAGCTATACGGGCCGGTCGATGGTGTTACCACCAGACAAAAGGACCTCTATTCAGCCTGGCCTCAGGTGCTCGCAGAACTGACACTGGCCCGAATTTCATCAAAAAATGGGGTTTTTCTTTGTTCTACCGAGGCTGCGGCGTAGAGATACATTGCTGCTGACCAAGTCTGCCAGTCTTCCCCTCGCGGAGTACCATCCTGAGCGCGGAACCATTCATTAAAGCCAAAGTCGAGAGCAGTGTCACGTGCAGGACGGACAAGCTCGGTTAAAGCAATCAGTTTTTCTTCTGCCAGACGAAATCTGCCGGTAGCCACGATGGCGGCAATATAAAACCCACAAACAAAAGGCCAGACTCCGCCGTTAAGATATTCCCCCGGTTGGTTGAATTTCCAATATCGGGGATACCAATCCGGATTCTCGGGGCGTATGTAAGGGAAAAAATTCGGAGGCAGGCCAAGGGCCAGCTGACCCTGGTCCCGCAGTGCCTGGCATTCACTCTCAATCCATGAAACTATTTGTTTGGCTCTGGAGGGGTGTGCCAGACCCGATAGGATGGCCAGGCTATTACCCATCAGGTCAAAGCGCTCATCACTGTAGATTTTGTATGACCAGGTAGCAAAATAAGGCTTGCGGCGCAGCACCAGCCCCTCATGAGCGTGACGGCTTATGACTTCGTTAGTGATGGTGAAGCCATCCATCATCTGTTCGAGAAAAGCAGCCCGTTCGAATTGACCGTAGAGCTGAAGATAGCTGTAGACTATGGTGTTGACATAAAGACCAAATCCCAGGACCCATTGTTCGTCTCGCCAATCGCTGGTGGGTAGCTGTGCCACGATGACACGGTCATTAGGGCTCTGGTACTCCATCCAGACCATCGCCTTGCGTACGGCTTCCTCCAGAAAGTCGGTTTCACCGGTGAATTTTCGGAAAAGACCAACAGCCAGAATAAAAAGAGGGGTGGTATCACTGGTGGCTCTTTCTTCAGGGTCATGAGCCAGGGCTGGAATCAGACCCAGCCGGCTTTGATTCTTGGCCAGGGTCACCAGTACGCGCCGCAGAGTTTTGAGAAGCCGTTCATTGCCGGAGACAAAAATACCCAGTGATGAAATCAGAAGGTCGCGGGTATATGGTTCGGGATAGCCCCATCCGGCTGCTCGGGGCAGCGACCCGTAAGGACCGCGGGCATTGTTTAATAATACCTTAATGGCGGCTTTTTTTGTCTCCTCTATTTGCTTCTGTTGTTCCGAATCCATCTTAGGAAATCCCCAATCGTTTAGAGATAATTTGTACAAACTGCCTGGCGACGACACGGTAATCGTAGTTCTCCACCACCCGTTTTCGGCCGGCTTTCCCCATCTTTCGCCGGAGTTCAACATTATTCATCAGCTCCGACAGGTGGCTGGCAATATCATGAATGCTGGCACGGTAGTCAACCGTGCGGGGATTTTCAAATACCACCCGGTGTCCCGGCTCAAAGCCCGACTCTAGTCCCAGGGTTGTCTCACGCACTACCACTTCCGTAGCAACACCAGCCAGCAATGCCGTTTCACCGTGAACCAGTGTATCCAGCATAGCCATAGCATTAATACTCAGCACAGGTTTAGCCGAGGCTCCAGCCTCCACCTGAGGTAGTCCGAATCCCTCCAGGCGTGAAGGAGCAGCATAGATGTCACAGGCATTCAGAAGATAAGGTATAAAATTCCGTGAAATGATATTGGTAACGTAGATGACCTTCTTCTCTATGCCCAGAGAGGTAGCCAGCTGAAGGTCTATTACATTCTGCTCGAATGTCCTGGGCTGGGGCCAGACCTTACAAACATATTTCCAGGGAGGTACTTTGCCATCGATGATAGCTAAGGCTTGCATTACCTCCTGTCCACCCTTTGAGGCTGCATCCCCTCCTACGGTCAATATCATTATTTCTTCCGGTTTAATGCCGAGTGCCTCCCGCACACAGGCCACTTTGGGGTCAGTCTTATCGCGAGGTATGAAAGAATCGGTATCAACCCCCTCCGGCAAAACTTCGATGTTATCACCACTGAGACCATCGTGCATGTAAACACTCTTTACCCACCGGGATGGTACTAAGATAAGGGGCAGGTCGTTCAGAACCTTTTTATAATTAGCTACGTAACCATCAGCCACCAGCCAGGGCACTGCGCAGATGCCGTGCTGTTGCGGGTGCAGTACCAGGTCCGGTGTGTGTCCCCAGTAGCCAATACCCACAACTACATCAGGCTTAAACCAGCGGTAGTACCATTCTTTCTCCTGATCACATTCGGCATTAGCCGGGTAGACATCCACCCCTACTTCTTTAAGTCCCCGGTAGAGCATGTCCCCCTGAGTCGCCAGCCCTCCCGGGGGAGGAGGATAGTTATAGAGAACCAGTACTTTCATTGCTCCCTCCCTCTAGTTTTTAGCCATTCTCGAAATGCAACGGGGGAACGAAAGCACCAGAAGGCTTCTTCTCGCAGAGTGATACAAGCCTCATAACTTTCAGGACTAAAACCATATATCTCGGTAATGGTGCGGTATTTTTCCTGCCAGATATCCTCAGGCAACGGAACTACCAGATGAGCTGTCTTAATGGCCCGGGGCAGGTCGTCTTTGCCGCCCTTGCCGCTGTCTTCATAGGCAAACATCCACACCTCATCTGCCCTGATAAGACCTGCCTCCCACAGGCGGATAACCGCCCGGCTAGTTTCTTCGTGGCGGCGGTGCCGGGTGTATTCTCCATAAGGGCCGTGGGTCAGAATAAGGTTAAAATACTCTGGTGGTAAAAGTGAGAGGAGAGTCTGTTGCACCTGGGGTTCAGAGAGGGGTAACTGCTCCGGTCCGTCATCAAGATCGCCCATCACACCCGCGGCTCCGAGTTTTTGGGTAGCCTGCAGGAACCTGGGTCGACGGTCAGGATCGCTCAGGCGACATAGAGATGCCACCGTCCACTGCCAGTCAGGGTGCATCAGCGCCGTGCCGCCGGCCCAGAGCGTCTCATCATCAGGGTGAGCTACCACCATTACGGCTGTGATAGTCTGTTTCTTTTCCATCTAAACCTCAGGGTTGTCTTGCTGGCATGAGGCACGATCAGCCCGGCAGCTTCAGGCAAGGAAGAGCCGCGCCGTCAGATATGCAATCGTTGATTCTGCCCCCTGGTTCAAATTGATTTCCTTACGACCGACCCCATCATAACAACCTCCGGTTGTCCGGTCGTAAACAACCTGGTTAAGGCTGTTGTCTCCCAGAAACCAGTAGAAAGCCCGGTACATCAATCTGGAGTATTCGTCATCCCCGGTTACTGCGTAGGCGGCGCTGAGAGCACGGACTATGGACTTAGCCTCTTCCGGCTGCTGGTCAAAATAATGGCGCTCCCCGCCCTGATGTCGCCAGCCATCCTGTCCTATCGGCCTGCAAATGTCATTAACGAAACTTTCCTGTATCAGGAAGTCCAGGGTTGTCTTGCCTACGCGCAAATACTTTTCATCCCCGGTGGTACGATATCCCTGAAGCAGAGCTTCGGGAAGGACTCCGTTGGAATAGGTTAGATAACTCTCAAACCACTGCCAATCATCGTGGCTGGTAATTTCATACAGCTCAACCAATCGGTCACAGTGGCTCCTCAGCGTTTCTTTCAAGTCAATCCCCTCTATCTGCACTCTTCTGTCAACTAAGACGCAGAGCGCTTTTATGCGGCGAGCCATTGCCCGTGGTGAGCTGAAAGAGATGCCACTATCCAGTCTCTTTTGAAGGAGATTAAAAGCCTTCTGTCTGATAGTCCGGGGGAGAGAACTACCTGCCGCTGTCAAGGCCAGGGCATAAATGGCACGGGCGTTGCTTTCCTCAAGATTGGACTGCCGGTTGCGAACATCATCCGGTGTCCTGTTACTCTTGACAAAATTGTGAAAGTGGCCATCGGACTTAAGGCTAAAGCCGATGAAATCCAGGTAGATATTGATTAATCTTAATAGCCGTCTTTTTTCCCTGGCTGGGGATGAGTTTTGAGTGGGTGTCCCTAATTTGCGGTAGTATAATGCCGCGGCTGTCAGTGCGGAGGCATTATCGTCCAATGTGTAACCTGACGCGACATCACGCCGGCTCAACTGGGCAAACTGGACAATACCGAAGCTATCCGTTAGATGAATAAGGTGGTCCAGTTTTATCCGGGGCAGGCTCTTCGGTTCGATTATCCCGGTCAGTCTCGGAGCAAATTCCGCAAAAACCTTGGCATACTTAAGGGCAACATTGGACCAGGTCATATTACGGGTGCGAAAATAGGCGTTCTCCCCCAGCTGCTGCCTGAGTTTCTCATCCTCGAGAAGCTGGAGAATAGCGTCGGCGTATGCCTGTGAATTTCTGAAATCAACCACAATGCCGACTTCATCCGTCACCACTTCTCGAGCCTGGGCGAATGCCGTAGAAATAACCGGTCTGCCCATACCCAGGGCATAGGATAAACTTCCCGAAGCTGCCTGGTTCGGCTCAAGAGATGATGAGATATATATGTCGGTCGCCTCCAGGAAATGGAGTAGTTCGTTCAGAGGGAAATACCTGTTATATAACCTCACGTGGTCATACAAGCCCAGGCCGTATATCTTGTCGATGAGAGAATTCCGGTAACTCTCCCCCTCATCCCTTAGAACGTTAGGATGTGTGGCGCCGACGATGATGTAGACAAAATCAGGAAATTTCTCGACTACCTGGGGCAGAGCCTCAATGATATATTCCAGCCCCTTACCTCTGTTTATCAATCCGAAGGTCGAGAGTACCACCCTATCTGAATAGCCCAGTGTCATCTTGGCCTGTCGGGATGAGGTATATGGCTGGGAATGGATACCATGGGGAATCACCTTAATCTTCTTCTGCGGGATAGCATATTGCTGAGAGAGTATCCTTTGGGAGGTGTTGGTCATGACGACAATGGCGCTGGCACTCTCTGCCAGAGATGCCACCGTAGCATAGAGTCTCTCATCGGGGTTAGGCAGGACTGTGTGAAAGGTAATCACCACCGGTTTTCTCAGCGCCTGCAAAAAAGGAATCAGCGCCGAGCCGTATTCACCACCAAATATGCCGAATTCATGCTGGATGCTGACCAGGCAGACTTCATCCATCTGGTTTATCCTCATGGCGGTTTCGATGTATTCTTCCTGGTTATCCTGGTTTATCTGGCAGGTAACCTTTCTGGGGTAGCGATAGCCGAGAATATCACTGTAGTTCATGGCGGCAATCCTGGATGTAACCGCCGGTGCCAGCATCTCGTCCATAGCGTGAGTAAGATCTTCGGTGAAGGTGGCAATGCCACACACACGAGGCGGGAAAGTGGAAACGTAAACGACTGAGAGCTTATCGGCTGCCCCTGAGCGAGGTGATCTTGTTTTGTCCAATTTCATTTTGTATATAGCGGGTTTATCCCTGCATTTATTCTTGCTTGGGGCATTTCAAGTGAATATTTTTTATTATAGTCTTTCCGCCGAGTTTTGTCTAACGCTTGCAGTATGGTCATTCACCCGAATATTATGCTAAAATCAGAGGATAAAACTAAAATCAGAGATTTATTGACACTATCTTAGTATCTGGGTACTGGCGGATAATAGTCTGCTACTGTTAAGGAGAGATTACTGGTGACTACTAGAACTGGTAAGTCCGGTAATAGCCGTTCTTCCGTTTCAGGTACGCCATTACAATTTAAAAGAGCCGGGGAGGGAGCGGAACCTATTCCTGCCGAGGAAGCGGAGAGACGTTTCAGGCAGATGATGGAGGATCCTCTCAGTCAGGCTGCCGAAATAGGGCCGGTTGACATTGTGGTGGGGATTCCCTTTTATAACGAAGTCGATACTATTGCCTCAGTCGTGCGAACTGTAAGGGAGGGGTTGGAGGAGTTTTACCCGGGACAGAAATCAATCATCGTGGCGGTTGGCTCGCCAGCAGGCGGCAAATGCCTTCAGGTTGTCAGGGAGATTCCCCAGAGTGAGATAATAAATCACATATCCTTTTTGCTTAATGATGAAACAGTAAACGGCAAAGGTTGGGCTGTCCGTGCCGCTATGGAAATTGCCCGCATGGCCGGGGCTGATTTCGCCATCATCGAGGCTGACCTCGGAATTGTGAACCGTAATGGTGAGATTGCGGGATTGTCTCAGGACTGGATCCATCTGCTGCTTGAGCCTATCAAGAGAGAGCAGATGGACCTGGTTGTTTCTCGCTTTAACCGTTACTATTTTGAATCGCCCATTTCCTCCCAGTTGATTTACCCCTTACTCAGCGCCATCTATGACTGTCCTATTCAGGATACTATGGGAGGGCAATGGGGGATTTCTCACCACCTGTTGCGTCACTACTTACAGGACCCATTTTCCCGGCAAGGCACCGATATTGGTGGCTTTGGGATAGACGTCTGGCTAGCCACAAAGGCTGCTGCCAGTGGTGCCAGTATATGTGAGTGTAACCTGGGGCTTAAGATTCCCGGTGCATCGAAGAAAATGGAGCTTAAGTTGCGTCACGCTGTGGAAACACTGTTTGAGCGCATTGTAGCTGACAGGGAGTGGTGGGCTCAGAAGGAAACAGCGGAAATACCTTTACGGCATCACCTGACTACTTTTGGCGTCAGGAAGTCACATGAACCCGAGCGGGTATATATAAACACTCAGCAGTTGTTTGCAAAGTACCGGAGCGGTTTTAACAACTTTCACGGGGTTTATAATGCTATCCTGCCTGAAGATGCCTACCAGCAACTGGAGGAACTGGCCACGAGTGACACCAGGGGTTTCTCCATTTCTGCTAATTTATGGGCCAGGACTATCTATCATTGCTTACTGGCATTTGCTTTCAACCGGGAATTTGCCAGGGGCGACTTAATCAACGCTATTGTCCCTCTTTTTGAGGGACGCCTGGCCGGGCTTGTCTTTGAGTCGCGAGCGTTGCGGGCAAAGCTGACATCGGTTCTACACAGTGAATCTGAGGAACTGGTATCCCTCGAAGCAGCGAGTCAAACTGAGACGCTGGTGGATGAATTTATCCTCCAGAAACAGGACCTGCTGGCCATGTGGGAGAGCAATGAAGAGGTACTCCGGTCACCAGTGCCCAGGGTGACTTACAGGGAGTTCATTCCCGGTGTGCATCTAATAGTGCCTCTGGAAGTCAGCAGCCCTGAAGGAGATTTAATTAGTGCAAATGATATCTATGAAACAATCTTTTCCAGATACAAGGCGGAGTTTGACGACTTCATCTACGGCAGTTTGGAAACCCCGCGGGATGCCGATTCGAAGCAAATAGTCCAAAATATTCGTGATTTCATGTATAAGTTAGAAAGAGAGCTGGATACTGTCTTGCTACCGGGCGACCTCTCAACGGTTGAAGGCACCCGCCAGGTAGTTGAGACTATAGTTAGCTACTTTCGCCGAGATGATGTCTTCGTCTTGACCCCGGGAATGGCTTATCAGATTTTGTCTAAGAACCTTCCTTCCACCTTGCTTACCCGGCTAGGCTACAGCAGCTGGCCTGCCCTGTTTAGAGAATATGACCCGAATGATGTCCTGGCATTGACTCACTGGACTGAAGGACCAGAATATGAAGGATGGGTATGGAATCTACTCAGGCGTACTATTAAGCCAGAACATTTCGAAACTACCACCTTGCAGCCGCTGGTGGTCAGTAATGAGCAGTTGTCATCACTATTAGAAGTGGGGGAATGTAGTAACCTGTGTAAGCTCACTGGTCAGTTAGCCATCAGCAATCTACGCAAGGGTATGGGTGGCCAGTTCCCTAAACTGCACTACTTCACCACTGTTGCCAAGACGATTATTGAGATGGAAAGGTTTGGTAAGATATGGCGGCGATGGGCTGACCAGAAGAGAGACCTGGGAGGTAAGGTTGTAAGTTCCGTTGAGGGATATTGGGGGAGAGAGCCTCTCTCGGCACACAGCATCTTTGAGGATGGGCATCAACGTGTGCTGGTGCAGCGGGTGGAGGAACTGGCGCAGCAGATTGTTGAAACCGCCGGTGATGACGCCACACGTCTAGCCTTAGCCGATGACCTTCAAAAAATGGCCAAGTCTTATCATCTGGCCATGATGCTATCTGATGGTACCTTTGTCTCTTGTTCCGCCTGGAGTTGGTCTAGCTACAGTTTTCAAGGAGGAACCGGATTGCCTACGCCTCTTTCGTTACAGGTGGAGCGGGATTGGTCTTCGCATGACTTCTTATCAGCCTACTTCGTAGCATCCGGCGGCAAAGAAGAAACTATCGATGATAAGATAGTGGAGCTTATGGAGGAAGGCAGGGAGTGGGAGAACTTAGCCCCTATTCTTCTCGGTACGGCTAAGGAAGCCGACGCTGTACTTCAAATGGCAGCCCTTCCACCTCAGCAGCCTTCGGCTGGAGTCTTGATACGTTATGATGGGAACCCGGTGCTTAAACCTATCAAAGAGCATTTCTGGGAATCGAAGTATGTTTTGAACCCGGGTGCCATAAAACTCGGGGGAAAGACATTTCTGGTATATCGGGCGATGGGAGAGGATAATATTTCCCGGCTCGGCATGGCGGTGAGTGAAGACGGATTCAAGTTTAGCGAAAGGCTGGAGACGCCAATATTTGAACCAATTGGCAGGAATGAAGAGAAAGGATGCGAAGATGCGAGGCTGACCCTGATCGGTAACCGTATCTTCATGCTTTATACCGCCTATAGCGGCACGCTGGCTCAGATTGGGATGGCTTCGATATCCGTAAATGATTTTCTGAGTTATAAGTGGAGAGCCTGGCGCCGGGATGGCATGGTTTTCCCCGGCTTCTCTAACAAAGATGGCACTCTGTTCCCCGAGCGATTCAATGGGAAGTATGCCATGCTTCACCGGGTTGACCCCCATATCTGGATAACCTTTTCCACTCACCTGCGCTGCCCCTGGCCAAGGCTGGAGCATAAGATACTGGCTGACTCAACATATGGCATGCTATGGGACGGGAAGAAAATTGGTGGTGGTTCTCCACCCATAAAGACCAAGTACGGTTGGCTGCTGATAACCCATGGTGTTGATTATCTACGGTTCTATCGGTTGGGAGTGTTTTTGCTCGACCTTGCAGACCCGACGGTTGTCATCTATCGCTCACCTAATGCCATTCTCGAACCTAAAGAGAAGTACGAAGAAGGTGAACCCGGTAGGGACTGGGTCCCCAATGTGGTATTTACCTGCGGAGCGGTGCCAAGAGAAGAAGGGAAGGATATTCTTAGTGCTGAGGACGAGATATTGGTCTACTATGGGGCGGCTGATTCGGTGATTGGCATGGCTACGGCCAAAGTGAGTGATCTAATTCCATCTCAGTACCTGAACGACTCACTACAAAATATCGGTGGCAACCGCCTGCCGTATTAATTTAAGCATTGCAACATCATGTATTTTCTTTACAGACGTCGTCTTTTGAACTAGAATAGATACGATTCGGGCGGGTGTAACTCAGCGGTAGAGTGCTTGCTTCCCAAGCAAGACGTCGTGGGTTCGAATCCCATCACCCGCTCCAGAACACGCTCTACAGGTCAGCAGCCTCTTGTCCGGTTCTGTTATCGGGTGCAAGTTCACGACTGCTGCTCTCGGCCCATTATAACTTGTCGGTTTTGGAAATTATATTGGCCGGAACTTCTCCTCAGCCTTGACAAAAGGGAGAGGTTAGTTTAACATATTCTCATAGTGTGGAGTGTTTTTTAGACGATACTCTAACTCATATTATGTATTGGTTGCTAAAAGACCGATCAAGAATAAATATAAGGAGGGTGCATTGACAAAGAAGTTTATCTGGATGGTGGGAAGTTGTTTGGTAGTGGTTAGCATGCTGCTGGCCGCCTGTACCTCGGCACCATCAACACCGGCCACACCATCAACACCGGCCACACCGTCAACACCGGCCACACCGTCAACACCGGCCACACCAGCTACACCGGCCACACCGTCAACCGGTACCAACCTGGTTTCGGTGACTCTGACCAAGAAAGATGGCACCAAAGTAGAAAGGGAGTATGAGAAGCCCCAGTACGGCGGAGTGTATAAATAC
>ORJL010498675.1_pt1 | contig 28746 bp, 27 predicted proteins | sample 1779941 | NCBI WGS metagenome assembly ORJL01 (sample SAMEA104232317, study PRJEB22302) | groundwater metagenome | biome: forest; feature: aquifer; material: groundwater | place: USA | collected 2011-08-07 | depth 5.8 m
CCGCGCTGCGCCCGGACCCGCCAGGCATAGCGGCTGCCGGGCTGCAGGCCGGCCTCGGCGGGCAGGACGAAAGTCGATGCCGGCGGCACGACGGCCTCGAACACCTGCTTGCCGTTCGCGTCCTTGACGGTCACCCGGTAGGCGCCGGCATCGGCCGTTTCCGGCCAGCGCAGGGCCGGCATCCGGCCGAGCACCGTGGTGTTGTTCGGCGACACGGCGGCATGGACCATCTTGCGTGCGCTGCGCATCACCAGCGTGGCCTGGGCGACCTTGCCGGTGGCGATCCTGACGGCCGGAAGATGGCTCGCCGGCAGGGCCGAACCCTCGACCTTGCCACCGCCGGCCGCGGTCGGTCCTGATTTTCCGACGACGTAGCGGCCCGGCTTCAGCGTGTATTCGCGCCCGCTGCCGAGGTCGACGGCGACGACCCGGGCGCCGGGCGCCAGGGTCAGCGCGGCGCCATCGGGCAGTTCGGCCATCAGTTGCACGCGGCCGCGACCCTCGACCTCCACCGTGCCGGCGAGGTCGGTGACCAGCAGCCCGGCCAGGGCCGGCAGCGGCATGAAAAGCAGGGTTGTCGCGCAGCGACGCAGTGTTTGCTGGATCATGTTCCTTGCTCCTTGACGTTCTGCCCGGCCGGCGGCCGCCAGCCGAAAACCTCGATCGGGGCGCGGCCCTTGACCGCCATCGGGCCGATGGCGGTCAAGCCGGCCGAGTCGTCCAGCCTGGCCACCACGGTCGCCGACAACAGCAGCGGGAATCCGGCGTCCTTGGTCAGTCCCTCGATGCGCGACGCGGCATTCACCGTGTCGCCGATCGCCGAATATTCGTTGCGCTCGCGCGAGCCGATGTAGCCGATCACCGCAGGACCATAGTGTAGTCCGATGCCGATGGCCAGCGGTGGGGCGCCGTGTCGCGCGCGCTCGCGGTTGAAATCGTCCAGCGTCGCCAGCATCGCCCGTGCCGCGGCGAAGGCGTCGGCACAGGGCCGCGGCGAGGGGTGGGGGGCGCCGAAGAAAGCCATGATGCCGTCGCCGATGAACTTGTCGAGGGTGCCGCCCTCGGCGTGGATGGCGCGCGTCATGCGCCCGAAGTAGTCGTTGAGTAGCGCGGTGACATCCTCCGGCGCCATGGTTTCGCTGAGCGTGGTGAAGGAGCGGATGTCGGAGAACAGTACGCAGATGTCGCGCCGGACGCCGGCCAGGTCGGGCGTCAGGCGTCCCGCGATCATTTCCTCCAGCACCGCGGGGCTGACCAGGCCATCGAAGCTGGCGCGCAGGCGCCGTCGCTCGCGCGCCGCGAGGGTGGCGGCAAGGCCGGTGCGGGCGGCAAAGGCGCCGAGCAGCGCCGTCAGCGCCAGCGGCACCGGCAGGGCCGTGCCGGCACGCAGGGCGACCAGTCCGCCGCCGACGGCGAGGGTGGTGCCGGCAAATACCGCGATCGCCACTCCCCGGGTCGGGCGCAGCCACCAGGCGCTCGCGAGCAGGAGCGCCAGCACGATGCCGGTCCACGGCGGCGATTCGCGGATGATGGCCGAGGCGAGCACGGAGCGCATCTGCTGGGCGTGGATCAGCACGCCGTGCGAAGTGTCGCTTTCGCTGTCCCAGGCGGCGAGCCGCACCGGGGCGGAATGCTGGTCGTCGTATTGCAGCACGCTGCCGAGCAACACGACGCGGGCGCCGAAGGCCTTCGCCAGGGCGACGCTGTCCCCCGCCTCGTGCCAGCCCAGCACCTGGCGCAGCGGAATGTAGGCAAACGTCGGTCCCAGCGCGTACTGCACCAGGCCCGGCGCCGGATCGCGGCCGAGGATGCGCGCGATCCGGCCGACCAGGGTGGGGACGGCCTCGCCCTGGGCGCCGATGCGTTCGTCGAAGCGACGAATCACGATGTCCTCGTCGCGCGGCAGGAAAACGAAACCGACGCCATCGGCACCGGCCAGGCGCAGGAAGGGCGCATGCAGCGGGCGTGCCTTGCCGGCCGCATCGGCAGTCAAACCGAGCACCAGCGGATAGGCCGCGCGCGCCGCAAGAATGCCGCGCGCCAGCGCTGCATCGAGGCCCGGCTGCAGCCGGTCGGCCGAGCCGGCCGGCAGCACCACGTCGAGTCCGACCGCGGCCGGCCGCGCCGTGACCATGGCCTGCAGGAAGCCGCCGATCTGGTGATGGAGGGTGGCCAGCGGCATGCCGAAGGCACGCAAATCCTCGTCGTCGATGCCGACCACCACGACCTGGTCGCCACCGGGCAGCGGAGCGTAGAGGCGCAGGACGCGGAATGCGGCATCGAGCCAGAGATTGTCGAGGCGTCGCGCCCAGGGCGAGGCGGCGAAGGCCGCCACCACCGCAAGCACCGCGAGGAAGCCCGACCACGCCTGGCGGCGGCTGAGCGAGGGCGAGGCGATCACAGCAGGTCTTCGAGGCCGGGGATCAGCGAGTAGAGGCCGACGCGCAGGGAGCGCCAGAAGCCTGCGTCCGGTTCGCTGCTCAGGCGAATCGGCTTGCCGTCGCGCTCGCCGTTCCAGGTCAGTTGCCGGCGCGAATCGCCGTCCTGCTCCAGCGTCAGGCGCCAACTGTGCTCCGGCGAGAAGTCCCGGTCGATGCCGGCGAGCAGCCAGCCGGCCAAAAGCGGGCTCTCGATCAGCAGGCCGGCTTCGGTATTGAGCCGCCGCGAGCGGGGATCGAAGTTGGCGCTGCCGACCCAGACCAGCTTGCGGTCATAGATGGCGATCTTGGCGTGCAGGGCGGACTCGGAACGGCCGATGCGGATGCGCTGGCCGCTGGTCGGCGTCGGCCGGTCGGCGTCGGGCCGGTATTCGTACAGCTCGACACCACCGGCAATCAGGGCTTCGCGGTACGGCGCGTAGCCGGCATGCACCGCGACCACGTCGGTGGCGGCCAGCGAATTGGTCAGCACCCTCACGCGAACACCGCGTGCCGCCAGCGCCGTCAGCACTTCGACGCCGCGATCGCCGGGCACGAAATAGGCCGCCTCGTAAACCACCTCGCGGCGGGCTTCCTGCCGCGCGATGGCCATCGCGCGGGCAACCGCGGCAGACGGCTTGGCCGCCTCCGCCTCCTGCCGCACCGGCGGCTCGCCGATCGCGTGTCCCTTGGCCCAGGTCATGTCGTCGCTGCTGAGAACCCGGCGCAGGTATTCGGCCTTGCTTGCGAGATACTCGCGCGACGGACCGTCGCCGCTGCTGCCCCGGTTGCGTATCGCCGCCAGGGTGGCGTCGCCGGCGGCGGCATCGGCCGCACCGAAGGCGGCGACGGGAACGACGATGGGACTGTTCCAGAAGGCATCGAAGATGCGGCCGGCCTCCGCCGCGGCCGGTCCGGAGACCAGCAGATCGATGTCGCGGAAGTTGGAGTCGCCCGCGCCCTCGAAATAATGATTGCTGATGTTGCGGCCGCCCATCACGCCGGCCTGGCCGTCGACCACGAAAATCTTGTTGTGCATGCGGCGACCGAGGCGGTCGAGATTGAACAGCATCTGCAAGTGGCGCGACCAGCGCGCCCGGTCGCGGTAGGGATTGAAAATACGCAGCTCGACGTTCGGATGGGCGTTGATGCGGGCCAGCGTGGCCTCGTCGAAGCCGATCAGATAGTCGTCCAGGATCATCCTGACCCGCACGCCGCGGTCGGCGGCGGCCAGCAGCCGGTCGAGCAGGAAGGAACCGACGTCGTCCGGGTCGAAGATGTAGTACTGCACGTCGATCGCGCGCTCGGCCAGATCGGCCAGGGCGGCACGGGTCATCAGCGCGCTGACGCCGTTGTTGAGCAGGCGGAAGCCTGACTGTCCGGGTGCTTCGGCCTGCTTCGCGACGTAGGCCTTGCCCAGGGTGGTTTCGGCCGGACGCTCGAACGCGGCGGAGGGCGTCGGCCGGTAATCGTCGCGGATGGTCGCGCAGCCGGTGAGCAGGATGGCGGCCAGCGCCAGCGCCATCCTTCCGGCGTGTTCCCGCAGGCGCGACAATGGTCTAGCCGCCACCGATGAATCCCTTCAGGCCCATGTAGATCGAGGTGGCGGACGTCGTGGCCAGGGTGATCGTCGTGCGCAGCTCGTTGATTCTTTTCACCGTGCTGGTGAGCTTCTCCGCGCTTTGCTGCCCGGTGGCAAGCATTTTCGCCAGCTTCAGCGCCAGCGCGCTGGCCAGCAGGGCCTGCCGTTCCAGTTGCCGGCGGCGCCAGATCATGCGGCCGAGCACCATGCCGGTGACGAAGCTGAAGCCGATGCTGGCCGCGTACTCGACGAATTCCCTCCATTCGCGCCTGTCCTGCGGCAGGATCGCCGTGTGGTCGATGTACGCGGTCAGCGCGCTCATGCCCAGCACCCCGCAGGCGGCCATGGCGAAGGCGGCAAAAATCCAGGGACCGACGCGACGCGGTCCGTTGCGCATCACCAGCAGGCCGAAGGGCAGCGGGATCAGCAGCGAGACGATGCGCAGCACCAGGGTATTGAGGTCGTAGATCACCGTGACCAGGCCGTGGGCGAGCAGCAGCAGCAGCAGCGGCGCCAGCCAGAACAGCAGGCCCTGCAGGCGCAGTTCGGCGGCACTCGGCTCGGCTTCGAGCTCCACCGCCACCGGTTCGACCGCGGGCGGCGGGTCGGCCGCCTTGAGTTTTTCCTCGAGTTCGCCGACCGTCGCCTCGAGCGCCCCTATCCTCGCCAGCAGCGGCTTGAACAGGTAGAGATCGCGCGTGCAGTGCGGGCAGGCCAGCGCCTCGTCACTGATCTCGCTGACGCAGTAGGGGCACTTCATGCGATTACTTGGCGACCGTCAGCTTGACCACGTGTGCGCTCTTGCGCCCCTCGCTGTCCTGCACCGTGACCTGAATCTCATGGTCGCCGGGCGGCACTTCGGCGCCGGCGAGTTCCAGGCCGCGGTCGCTGACGCCGTGTTTGACCCGATCCGAAAGGTCGACCGGGGCGGCCTTGAGGTAGATCACCTTGATGCTCGCCGGATCGATTTTCGATCCGCCGCGCGGCTCGAAGGAAAGCTTGAGGTTGAGCGGCGACTTCAGCGGTCCGCCGGCAGGTTCCGGCGACAGTTGCCTGATGCCGGGCCCGCGGGTGATGCCGCGCGTGTTGAGCGCGCCGGGTGCCGCCGGCAGCTTTGCCTCGTCATCCTTGATCAGTTTGAAGGCGTGCGCCGGGAGGGCGAGCAGCGAGAAGGCGGTGGCGGCGATAAGGTAATGGCTCATGATCAGTCTCCGACGATGACGAAAGGTGCCCAGAACAAGGGGTGGGCGTGCGAGTAGAGCGGTTTGCGGGTGGCCGCGTCAAGGCTGCCGGGGCCGTCGGCAAGGGCGAGCATGGCCTGGCGCAGCGCTTCGGCTTTGCTCAGTGCGGGATTTTCCACCTGGCGCCGGAACAGGTCGGTCATCAGCAGGCGCGCGGAAGCGGTTTCCACCGGCCAGTTCGATACCAGCAGGGCGCGGGCCCCGGCATAGAAAAAGGCGCGGCCGAGGCCGGACACGGCTTCCGCGCCGGCACCGTCGCCGGCGGCAGTGTTGCAGGCGGACAAGACCACCCAGTCGGCATCGAGCCTGAGCGAGAGGATCTCGTCCATCGCCAGCAGGCCGTCGCCATTGCCGTCGGCGAGATCGGGCGTGGTCAGGGCCAGCGCCGGCTGGGTCAGCCCGTCGAGTTCCCCGGGCACCAGGCCGTGGGTGGCGAACATCACCACGCGGCGGTTGGCGAGGTTGCCCTCGATCACGGCTTTCTCGGTGGCCTTGCCCTGCAGGTAGATGTCGCCCGGCTCGGCCTTGAGCACCCGGGCGATCTCGGAGATTTCCTGGCCCGTGTCGGGCAGGCGCGGCAGCAGGGCGAGTTCGGCGGAACTGACGCCGGCGGTCTTCGGCACGTTGCGCAGCCGCAGCGGCAGACCGCGCGTGCTGACCGCGCCGGCCGCCAGTTGCAACGGCGCTTCCTTGCCCTGTTCCTTGCTGAACAGCGGGTCGCCGAAACCGATGAAACTGCGCCGGGCGGCATTGCCGGCCGGCAGGCGGCGCAGGCTGGCCAGCGAAGTTACCGAGGGCAGTTGCTCGATCGCCAGCTTGCGCATCAGCCAGGGAACGTCCCGATAGGCATCGAAGGGAACCGCTGTCTTGCCCGGGTTCGCCACCGGCGCGGTGGGCAGCAAGGCCAGCGGCAACTGGCCCAGCTCGCCGTGGGGCACCACCAGCAGCAAGCTTGACCCTGCCAGCGCCGGCGCCACCGGCTGCACCAGCCCGAGGTAGAGCTCATGGGCCGCCGCCAGGTCGAAGGCGGGCAGGTCGCCGATGCTCGCCACCTGCGGGTCGAGCGCGCCGCGCAGCTTGGCCACCCGGGCCGCCATGGCCTGGCGGCCGAACGGAATCGTGGCGAAGCTGATCGTGCCGTCGGCACGTAGCGCCCAGACATAGCCGCGATCCGCGCCAAAATAATAACTGAGCAGCGTTTCGCCCGGCCGCAAGGCTTTCTGCACCTGGGCCGGCGTCACCGGTTTGGGGTCGACCAGTTCGGCGTAATCCGGGAAAGCCTGCGCGATCTCCGCTTGCAGTTGCTCGCGCTCGCGCTTGAGCGTGGCGATGTCGGTCGCGATCTTGGCCTGGATCTTGGGCAGTTGTTGTTCCGGTGGTGCCGAAAGCAGTTGCGTCAGCAGGTCCGAGAGCGAGCCGACGCGGCCCTGGGTGTCCTGCTCGCGGCGGGCCAGGTCGGCCAGCTTCGGGTCACGGATCGAGGCGCGCGCCGCGCTGGCCGTCAGCGCGCGCTGCACGGCGCTGCTGCGGGCGGTGTCGGCGAGACGAAAAGAGGCGGCGGCATTCTCCTGGGACGCGCCGAGTTCGGACAGCACGCGGATGTAGCTTTCCAGGATCATGATCAGGCGCTGCTGGCGTTTCAGCGTGCCGCTCTCCGTGCCGCTGCCTTGCTGGGCCTGGGCGATCAGCGCCGGTACCGATTTCTCGAAAGCGGCCTTGGCTTCGGCGTAGGCACCCTGCGCCGCCAGGGCCATGGCGTGGAAGGCGCGTATGGCATGGGCGCGCACGTCCTGCTCGCCGTACCTGGCGATCGCGTCGGCGAGCATCTGCGCAGCCATTTCCCGGGCGCCCTTCTGGTCGCCGGTGTGCAGCATGGCCAGGACCCAGTCGAGATCGCCGGTACCGATACGGCGCACCAGCTCGGGGGCGCGCTGCATCGCCTCGCTGTTTTTCCTGAACGCGGTGATGGCCTCGGCATGGCGTCCCTGCGAGGCAAGGATGGAACCGACCTGCTTGCGCGTGTTCACGACGACCAGGGTTTCGGGCAGGGCACCCGAGGTCTCGAAGGTCACCAGGGCCGCGGAGGCGAGCTTTTCGGCCTCGGCATAGCGACCCTGTTCGCCGATGATGCGGCTGAGTATCGTCAGGCCCTGGCCGGAATCGGTCGAGCCGCGGCCGACGCGTTCCAGAGCCGATTGGGTCGCCCGGCGCGCCAGGATTTCCGCCTCGACGATTTTCCCGGAGCGCAGCAGGACATTCGCCAGGCTACGTTGCTGGACTTCGAGAAAGCGCCGGGCGCCGTCGATGCGGGTGCGTACCGCCTTGCCTTCGCTGATCAGGCCGGCGAGGAAGTCCTCCTGGGATTTCATGGACAGCCGGAATGCCCTTTCGGCGGCCGGCAGGTTGCCTTCCACGGCATAGATCTGGCCGCGGGCGCGCTCCAGTTGGGTGGTCCACACGGCGCCGAGTTCGCCCCAGCGCGGCGAGCGGCGCAGCAACACCAGGGATGACTCGACCTCGCGCAGCAGCGCTCGTGCCGACTCGAAATCCCCCACCACGGCGTATTGGAACACCAGCAGGGATTCGGCGCTGAGCGCGAGTCCGAGGAGATTGCGCGGCACCTGTTCCCGCATCTGCTCGGCGATCTTGATGGCGTCCTGCAGGTTGCCGGTGGTGGTCTCGGCCGAGGCCAAAGCCATCATCGTTTGCAGGGTTTCCTCGCGGCTGCGCTCGGCGTACTCCAGGGCCTTGCGCAGGTCCTCCATCTGCTTGCGTATGGCGCCGATTTTTTCGTGCGCGGCGGCGCGCTTGCGGTAGAACTCGAACAATGTCCGGCGATCGTCCGTCGCCGGCGCTATCATGGCCACGTCGGCCCTGGCCTGCGCGGCCTCCTGCACATCCGGCTTGTAGTGGTCGAGCAGGCGCGTGATGTCGTCGATGGTTCGCGGCGGCGGCTTGATGACCGCCGTTTCTTCCCTGGCGGTCTGACCGTGGGCATGCAGCGGCAGCCAGACGGCAAGAAGGACCAGAACCAGGTGATAGAATTTTTTCGGATGCACCGTAGCGCTCCTCCACCGCGTGTCGCGGCCGGTCATTGTGACGTACAAGGAAATGTCATGCAAGCTGTCCCGATTGCTTTCGATCGCTTCAATACCCTGGCCGACGGGGACGCCGGCGCGCGCATCAGCGAAGCCCGCGCCAGGCTCGGCAAGGACGTCGTCCTGCTCTGCCACCACTACCAGCGCGCCGACGTCTACGCCCATGCCGACATCACCGGCGATTCGCTCAAGCTCTCGCGCCTGGCCTCGCAGGCCTCTGCCCGCCACATCGTTTTCTGCGGTGTGCATTTCATGGCCGAAGTCGCCGACATCCTCTCGCGCCCGGAGCAGATTTCCATCCTGCCCGACCTCGCCGCCGGCTGCTCGATGGCGGACATGGCCAGCCTGGCCAAGGTCGAGCGCGCCTGGCGCGAGCTTTCCGCGGTGCTGAATCCCGACGAGAAAGTCACGCCGGTCACCTACATCAATTCGGCGGCCGACCTCAAGGCCTTCTGCGGGGAACACGGCGGCATCGTGTGCACCTCGTCCAACGCACCGAAGATCCTCGAATGGTCCTTCGCCCAGCGCGAGAAAGTGCTGTTCTTCCCCGACCAGCACCTCGGGCGCTGGAGCGGCTGGAAGATGGACATTCCGCTGGACGAGATGGTGATCTGGAACCCCGACCTGGAACAGGGCGGATTGACCCGCGAACAGATCGCGAAGGCAAGGATCATCCTCTGGCACGGCTATTGTTCGGTGCACCAGATGTTCCAGCCGAAGGACATCATCAAGTTCCGCAACCAGCATCCCGACGGCTTCGTCATCTCGCATCCCGAGTGCAGCTTCGAGGTCTGCAAGCAGTCCGATTACATCGGCAGTACCGAGACCATCCTGCAGACGGTGAAGGCCGCGCCGCCCAACACGCGCTGGCTGGTCGGCACCGAACTCAACCTGGTGGAGCGCCTGGCGCGGGAAGTGAAGCACGAAGGCAAGATCGTGCAGTTCATGGCCGGCACCATCTGCATGTGCTCGACCATGCAGCGCATCGATCCGCAACATCTGGCCTGGACCCTGGAAAACCTGGTCGACGGCAAGGTGGTGAACCAGATCAAGGTGCCCGAGCACGAGGCGAAGCTGGCGAAGATTTCGCTGGAGCGGATGCTTGCCGTGTCGTGAGACGCGCCGCGATCCGCCGTTTTGAACTTCTTGTCAGGAGTCCGCGACGATGACCCCCACGCTCAACGCTCTCACCGGATTCCTGGCCTGGACCCTGTTCCTGCTGGTGCTGATGGAAGCCATCCGCTCGCAGCTGGTGCTGACCGGGGAAGTTCCCGCCAACGGCTTCCGTCCCGATAACTCCAACCTGTCGCCCTTCATGCAGCGACTCGGCCGGGCGCACGCGAATTGCCTGGAGGGGCTGCCGATTTTCGGCGGCCTGATGTTGGTTGCCGTGGTTTCGGGGCATTCGGCGGTGACCGATCCGCTGGCCTACGCCTTGCTCGCCGCACGCATCCTGCAGTCGGTGATCCATCTCGCGTCGCTGTCGGTGGTGGCCGTCACGCTGCGCTTCACGGCCTTTGCCGCGCAGTTGGCCATCGCCGTGTATTGGACCGTCCGCCTGCTCGCTGCATAGCGCCCTTCAGAAGTCAGCGTCGGCAGGACGGCGCAAACTTCCACGCCTGAATTGCCAAAGGCCCACCGATGACCACGCCGCGCAGCTACCGCTACTACGACCTCGTGATGGCGGCCTTCGTCTGCGTGCTGCTGTGCTCCAACCTGATCGGCGCGGCCAAGGCCGCGGTGGTGACGCTGCCGCTGCTGGGCGAGGTGACGTTTTCCGCCGGCGTGCTGTTCTTTCCGATTTCCTACATCTTCGGCGACATCCTGACCGAGGTCTATGGCTATGGCCGCGACCGGCGCGTGGTCTGGGCCGGCTTCGCCGCGCTGGCCTTCGCCGCCTTCATGGCCTGGGTGGCACTGGCCCTGCCGCCGGCGCCGGGCGAGTTCAACACGGCCTATCAGGCGCACATGGAGGGTGTCTTCGGCAACACCTGGCGCATCGTCGCCGGATCGATGATCGCCTTCTGGTGCGGCAGCTTTGCCAACAGCTATGTGATGGCGAAAATGAAAGTCTGGATGCAGGGCCGCCGGCTGTGGATGCGCACCATCGGCTCCACCGTGGTCGGCGAGGCGGTGGATTCCGGCCTGTTCTACTTCATCGCCTTCTACGGCATCTGGCCCGACGAACAGGTGGCGAAGATCGCCCTGGCGCAGTACCTGCTGAAGACCGGCTGGGAGGTGCTCATGACGCCGCTGACCTATCGCATCGTGGCCTTCCTCAAGCGCGCCGAGGACGAGGACTGGTACGACCGCAACACCGACTTCAGCCCCTTCCATATCCGGGTATGAAGGTGGCGCGGCGCAGGCTACACTGGCGAAAAAGGCCGCCGCCGCATGACACTTTCCGTCGCCACCTGGAACATTCACAAGGGCTTCTCGCAGTTCAACCGTCGCATGATGGTGCATGAGCTGCGCGACCGCCTGCGCGAGCTGTCGGCCGACATCGTCTTCCTGCAGGAAGTGCAGGGCCTGCACCTCGGCCACGCCGAGCAGCACCCCGACTGGCCGGCGCTGCCGCAGCACGAATTCCTCGCCGAGGATGTCTGGCACAACCATTCCTACGGCCGCAACATGGTGTATGACCACGGCCACCATGGCAATGCGATCCTGTCGCGCTTTCCGATCCTGCACGAGCATAACCAGGACGTGACCCACCTGCGCTTCGAGAAGCGCGGCCTGCTGCACTGCGCGGTCGAAGTGCCGGGGCTGGTGCAGCCGCTGCATTGCGTCTGCGTGCACCTGTCGCTGTTCGCGCGCTCGCGGCGCTGGCAGATGGATGCGCTGGCCAGCCGTGTCGAAGAACTGGTGCCGGCCAGCGCCCCTTTGCTGATCGCCGGCGATTTCAACGACTGGCGCAACCATGCCTCCGGCCTGCTGGCCGAGCGGCTCGGCCTGGTCGAGGTGTTCGCCGCCAGCGGCGCCGGGCAGCGGCCGTCGCGCAGCTATCCGGCACTGCTGCCGATGTTCCGCCTCGACCGCATCTACCAGCGCGGGCTGCGGGTGACGGCGACCGAATTGCACGCCGGCCGGCCGTGGTCCTCGATCTCGGACCATGCCGTGCTCTCGGCCCGCTTCCGGCTGCGGGCCGCTGCCGCGTGAGCGCGCTCCGGCCCGCCGGCACGGGAAGCGAACTTCTGGCCGGCAACCTGCTGCAGCTCCTGAAATCGGGAGGCGGATACTTTCCCGCGCTGATCGCGGCGATCGACGCGGCAGAGCATGAAGTACACTTGGAAACCTACATCTTCGAGGACGACGCCACGGGCCGCGCCGTGGCGGCCGCGCTGTCGCGCGCCGCGCGCCGGGGCCTGGCGGTACGGGTGCTGGTGGATGGCTTTGGCGCGCGAGACTTCGCCGGGGGGCTCGGCGCGACCTTGGCCGCCGACGGTGTCGAGGTCATGACCTACCGGCCCGAGGCCGGGCAGTTCGGCCTGCGGCGTCATCGCTTGCGCCGGCTGCATCGCAAGCTGGCGGTGACCGATTGCCGCGTCGCCTTCGTCGGCGGCATCAACGTCATCGACGATTTCGACGACGGCCAGGAAGTCGCGCCGCGCTTCGACTATGCGGTGCGCGTCGAAGGGCCGTTGGTGGCGCGCATCCATGCCACGGTGCGGCACGTCTGGCGCCTGGTGCGCTGGGCCCGCCTCGGCCGCCGCCCGCCGCCGCCGGCGCCCCTGCCGGCGCCACCGACGGTGTCCGGCACGGCACGGGCGGCATTGCTGATCCGCGACAACCTGCGCCATCGGCGCGACATCGAGAATGCCTACCTCAGCGCCATCGCCCAGGCGCGGCGCGAGATCCTGATCGCCAATGCCTATTTCCTCCCCGGCCGACGCTTCCGCAAGGAGCTGCTCGCAGCGGCAAAGCGCGGGGTGGTGGTCAAGCTGCTGCTGCAGGGCCGCTCGGACCACATGCTGCTGCATTACGCGACGCTGTCGCTCTACGACCGCATGCTTTCCGCCGGCGTGCGGGTCTTCGAGTACGAACCGGCCGAGTTGCACGCCAAGGTGGCGGTGATCGACGACGACTGGGCCACCGTCGGCTCCTCGAACATCGACCCCTTCAGTCTGCTGCTGTCGCGCGAGGCCAACCTGGTGGTGCGCGACGCGGAATTTGCCGGCGAGCTGCGCGCGAGTGTCGAGTCCGCCATCGATGGCGCGGCGCGCGAAATCCGGCTCGAGGATCAGCGCCACCGGTCATGGCTGGCCCGGCTGGCGAGTGCCGCTGCCTACAGCCTGGTGCGCATGCTGATCGGCGTCACGCGCTACGCCGGCAAGCAGTATTCACCCTGAACGCAGGGTCTGCAGTTCGGCGACGGTATTGATGTTGCCGAAGGCACTGGTTTCGTCGTCGAAGCCCACTTCGACCGTCTTCAGCGAAGCGTGCCAGAGGCCCACCTTGCGTCCGCCGCCGGCGAGAAATGCCTCCAGCCGCGGCAGGACGGCGCAACGCACCAGGCAGAAGGCCCGGTGCGTGCGGTCTCCGGCACGGGCCACGGCGAGCTCGGCATCGTTTTCCATCAGCGCGGCATGCAGGCGGGCGATCAGGTCGGCCGGCAACGCGGGCGAATCGCAGGGCGCGCTGGCCAGCAGCGGCGTGGTACATCTTTCCATCGCGGCGTGCAGGCCGGCCAGCGGACCGGCGAAACCGGGAATCGAATCGGTCAGCACGGGGCAGCCGAATTCGGCGTAGCGCTCCGGATTGCGATTGGCGCTGATCAGCACGCGATCCACCTGCGGCGCCAGCCGCTCCAGAACCCACTGCACCAGCGGCCGGCCCTTGAGTTCCTGCAGGCCCTTGTCGGCGCCGCCCATGCGCCGGCCCTCGCCGCCGGCCAGGATCACTCCGGTGATGTCCGGTTTCAATCCCGCACCATGTCCCATACCGTCGCCGCGCCTTCCTGCAGCAGGTCGACGATGTCGGTGTCGAGCGCCGTGCCGCGTTGCCGCCGGCTGCGTTGCCGCGCATCGTGCAGTATCGCCTCCGCCTGCAGCGAAGGTCCCGGCGGCACGGCTGCCGGCGTCCGTCCGGCGTCGCCATGCAGGTAGCCGGCGAGCGCTTTTGCCACGGCGTCGGCGTCGAGGATCGCGATCGGTGCGCGGCAATGGCCGCAGGCGCTTTGCTTGCGGATGTCCACCGGCGCGCCGCAGCCGGTGCAGCGCACCAGGGCGACGCGGACTTTGAGTTCCTTGATCTCGGCGGGCGTCACCTGGCGCACGAAGCCCTTCTCGATCATGAACTGGGCAAAGGTGGTGAAGCGGCCGTGCTGGCGACAACGCAGATAGTTGAAGAGCCCGCTCTTGACGCGGTCCTGCAGGTGAGTCAGCCGCTCGTTGCAGCGCGGGCAGTGCAGCGACCCCGCCAGCGGCAGGCGCGGATCGGCTTCGTGTTCGTGTATCAGGCGGAACAGCGCGATCACGCTCTGCGGCGAGAGCTGCAGGCTTTCGTACTCGTCGAACCAGATGCCCTGGCAGGGAAAGCACAGGTCGAGCACTACCTCGCCGCCCAGCTTGCGCGTGAAACGCCGCGCCTGCATCGGCGCGCGGCAGGACGGGCAGGCGATCTTCTCCGTCATGGGGGCCGGTCTCAGTACACCAGGGTGGCCCACTCGGGATCGAGGGCACGGGCGACGAAGGCGCTGGCGGCGATGGTACCGGCATATTCCGGAATCAGCGCCTCGTCGGCGCCGACCAGCGCGCCCATGGCCATGGCGCAGGCGCGCAGCTCGACGCCGAGGTTGGTCGCCTGCCGCATCATCTGGTAGATCGAGGTGTCGACGCCCGGCCATGGCCGCAATTCCACGGCGACGCCGGCCACCAGCAGGCGCACCGTGGGGCCGGCGAAATGGATCTCCACCGCGCAGTCGAAGGCCGCCGCCGCGGCGGCGTGCACGAAGGGCGTGGCGCATAGCTGCGGTCGATCGGGCGTGGCCGACCAGAGCAGGATGGCGAGCTTTTGCCGGTGCCGGCCCTCGCTCATTCGATGACCGCTCCCGGCTCGCAGCGCAGGATGCGGGCGCGATAGGTCGCGGCATCGACCAGGCGCGCCTGGTCCGTCTCCCAGGCGGTGGGCCGGCCGCGCACCATCCAGCCGGCGCCATAGGGATCGCGGTTGAGGATCGCCGGCCGCTCCTCGGCGTCTTCGTTGCCCTGCAGCAGCACGAAGGACAGCGGCGCATGCACCGCCAGCACGGTCTTGGCGCATTCGACCGTGCCGAGGCCGCGCCCCGCGGCGACCTCGGCGCCCTTCGGCTTGGCGGTGAAGCCGATGATGCCGCCGGCGAGGAAGACGCCGTAGGCGCTGGCGCCGATCACCACCTCGCCGGCTTCCTGGCGGACCCACATGTCATGATCCGGGTCGTAGCGCAGGCCATCGGGAATGGCGCCGCGAAAGGGGCTGCGGCTCATCGGCGGCGTCAGTAGCCGCGCCCGCCGCCACTGGCGGCGCCGGCGGCGGATACGGAAACCTCGCGGATCACGCCGCAGGCCACGCGCTTGCCGGAGTTGCCGGCGGGCTGCGACTTGTAGTCGTCGGGATCGGCGTGGATCACCACGCTGCGCTTGAGGATGCCGGCCGGCCCTGCGTTGAGCGACAGCATGTCGAGCTCGGCCGAGAGCGTGGCCCTGCCCGTGGCGTCGGCGACCAGGTTGGGCATGTCGCCGGCATGGCGATCGGTGCCACCGTGGTGGCCGTGCGGCTTGCCGGCCGGATTGAAATGGCCCTTGGCGCTGCTGGCATCTGGCGCGCTGCAATCGCCCGCCTCGTGGATATGGAAGCCGTGCTGGCCCGGCGTCAGGCCGGCGACGCTGGCCTCGATGCGCAGCTTCTGGCCCACGGCCTGGAAGCTGACCGTGCCGGTCGTCTTGCTGCCGGAACGGGATTCGAGCGTGGCTTCCGCCCGCGGTCCGCTGTCGCCCATGCTGGCGCATGCACCAAGCAGGGCGCTGACGGAAACCAGGCTGGCTAGCCCGATGCTGCGGTGAATCATGGTTCTGATTTTCATGGTCTCTCTCCTTTGCCGGGGTGGCGGAAGAGAGAGGGAGTCGAACCCACCAGGGACCGCATGGCGACCCCTGCCGGTTTTGAAGACCGGCCGCCCCACCGGGGAACGTTCTCTTCCGTGCTGCTTTAGTTGTTGTTCAGCCATGCATGAGTCGCACCGCTGCCGCGCAGTATGTGTTCGTCACGCACGCGACGAGTGTAGCCGATGCGGTCGAAGAATTCGAGGACGTGGATCGCCACCTTGCGCCCGCCGCCGATGCGGTCGCGCAGGTCGGCGCCGCGCGCCGCGCCGAATTCGCTGTTCAGCGCCGCCACGATCGCGGCCAGCTCCGCCACGGCCTGCGCCGTGAAGTAGTGGTCGTGCGCCACCGGGTAGAGCTCGCCGGCGCGCGCGACGCGGCGGAACAACTGGCGCACGATGTCCTCGGCGGTGCCGCTGGCGCGGCCCACGTCGCGCACCCGCGGCGGATTGAACGGCGTCGCGTCGAGCAGGGGTTTGAGTACCGCGAACAGCTCGCGGTCCCCGGCGGAGACGCTGGCCTGGTGCTGCGGCAGGTGCAGCCAGGCGCGGGTTTGCGCGATGCGTCCGGCGGCCAGCAGTTGGTCGACCAGGGCAGCGAAGGCCGCGCGCGGCAGATTGGCCGAGGTCATGCGGCGCAGGCGTTCGCGCTCGACGCCGGCAAGGTCGGGCGCGCGCTCGTGTTCGCGCGCCAGCGCTTCGAGCAGGCGTTGTTCCAGCAGCGCCCAGGCCGGCGCGGCGAAGCCGAGGCGGGCTTCGCCATCGCGGATGATCCTGAGTCCGCCACGCGACCAGAGCGCCTCGGCAGCGGCGTCGCCCAGGTTCCAGGCCGCGGCGAAGCGGACCAGGTCGATGCCGGCGACGGCCTGCCCGGCCTGCAACGCCAGCGTCGGCAACGGGTCGTCGTCGCGCATCGCGGCGAGCAGGGCCAGGCGCGCGGCGCTGCGCTTGTGCCGCGTCGGCGGAAAGATGTCGAGTACGCGCCCGCCGGCCACGGTGCGCTGCGCCCCGGCATCGCGCAGCACGAAGCGGTCGCCGCGCAAGGCCAGCGTCTCGCGCTCGAGCAGGATCTCGACCAGCGCCCTTGCGCCGGCGCCGGCTTCCGCGCAATCGAGCAGGGCGACGCGGCCCATGATGTCCTCGGCGCCCAGATGCACATGCACGGTCTGCAGGTGCTTGAGCGGCGCCTGTCCGGCGGGCACCCGCAGCTCGCCGTGGAAGCGGGAGAGCGGCAGTGCCAGCGCCGGGTCGACGACCCACATGCCGCGCTCGATGTCGCGTTTCCCGAAGTCGCCGGCGAGCGCCAGCGCGCAGCGCTCGCCGGCCTGGCCACTCTGCGCCGGCCGGTCCTGGACGTGCAGGCTGCGCACCCGCGCCCGAATTTGCCCAAGGCGGCCCGGAGGCGAAACCGTCACCGTGTCGCCGGCGCCGACTGTTCCGCCATGCGCCGTGCCGGTGACCACGGTGCCGGCGCCGGCGAGGCTGAAGCAGCGGTCGATCGCCAGGCGAAAGCGTCCCGACGCCGCGGGTCTGGGGCGAGCGGAGGCGGCCGCTTCCAGATGGGCGCGCAGCGCCGGCACGCCTTCGCCGCTCTTCGCCGCAAGCGGAAACACCGGACAGCCGGCCAGCCCGGTGCCGGCCAGCAGGGCCGCGATTTCGGCCTGCGCCTCGGCGAGGCGCTGAGGCGTCACCGCGTCGATCTTGTTCAACGCCACCGCGCCACGGTCGAGGCCGAGCAGATCGAGCAGCTCCAGGTGCTCGCGCGTCTGCGGCATCGGGCCGTCGTCGGCGGCGATCACCATCAGCACGAAGTCGATGCCGGTGGCGCCGGCCAGCATGTTGTGGATCAGCTTCTCGTGACCCGGTACGTCGACGAAGCCGAGCACGCTGCCATCCGCCAGCGGCGCATAGGCATAACCGAGGTCGAGCGTGATGCCGCGCGCCTTCTCCTCCGGCAGGCGATCGGCATCGACGCCGGTGAGCGCCTTCACCAGCGTGGTCTTGCCGTGGTCGATGTGACCGGCAGTTCCGACAATCATTTGCCGACGATCATGCGGCGCCGATCTCCCTCGCCGCGAGCTTGTACACGAAGCTGGCCGGATCGAGGCTGTCCAGTCGGCCGCTGTCGTTCTCCGCCTGCGGATACATGAAGAAGGGAATCTTTGCGCCGCTCGATCCCGGCAGCTTGAGGTCGTGGGCGAAGTTGTAGGCCAGCCAGTTCATCTCCCAGGCGCCGAACAGCTTTTGCCGCGCCGCGATCACCACCTCGTCCTTCAGCGTAAGGCCCGGCTTCTCCTCCAGCACCACCTTGCGCACGTCGGCCGGATCGACCGGCACCCAGCCGAAGGCGGCCAGCCAGACTTCGGCGCGGCAGTGCTGCGCCCTGCTGATGTCGCCGCTCTTGCCCAGGCTCTTGTAGCCGAATCGGGAGTCGGCGACACGCACGCCATACACGTCGCGCGCCGGCAGGCCGACGGAGCGGGCGAGACCGACATACAGCGCGTTGAGGTCGGCGCACTTGCCGGAAAGATTGCCCGATTCGAGCATGCCGCGAATGTCGCCGGTGCCGCAGCCACGGGTCTTGGGATTGCGCTCGGTGTTGTCCACCACCCATTCGTAGATGGCGCGGGCCTTGTCGAGATCGGTCTTGGCGCCCCTGGTGATTTCCAGCGCGGTCTTCCTGACGATGCCGTCGGTCGGCAGCAGTTCGGTGGAATGGGTGTAGAGCGCGCGCTCGGCCTTGTCCAGCGGGGCGACCTTGCCGCCTTGCGTCAGATCCACGGCGCGGTCGCGCGTGGCGAAGCGGCTGACCACTTCCAGCACCGGCGCCGGCTCGCCGCTGTCCCATGTGGCGGCAAGCATCTGCGCCCCGTAGCGCGGATCGCGCAGGGTTCGCACGGAAGCGGCATTGCCCTGCCACAGATTGCCCATGGTCCTGATCCAGGCGGCATCATCGACGGCGGGCAAAGGCAACCACAGGCGCGGTGCGCCGTTGGCGGCGGAAAGCTCGATGCGACTGGTGACTTCGAACACGCGCCAGCCGTTTGCCGGGCTGGGGTTGAAGCCGGCCTCGGCGGCGGCGAAAGTGAAACTCGGCGCGGCAAGCGCCGCGGCGGAAAGCGAAGCGGTCTTGATGAAAGTGCGACGGTCCATGGTTTTCTCCGGGGGATTAGTGGATGAGTGTTTTGAGCTGCTTTTCCATTGCGGGCGCATCCCAGTCGATGGCGCCGGTGCCGCGCGCGACGATGCGATGGCGGCGATCGAGGACGACGGTAGTCGGCAGCACGCGTGCGCCCCAGGCGCGGCTGATGGTCTGCTCGCGATCGTGCAGCACGGGCAGGGTTTGCTTGTCGGGCAGGGTTTCCCAGAGGAAATCAGCGACCCGTTTGTCATTGTCGGCGACGGCGACGGTCAGTACGGTCAACCCCTTGGCCTGCCAACGCGTGGCGAGCCGCGCCAGCGAGGGCATTTCCTCGCGACAGGGTTCGCACCAGGTGGCCCAGAAGTTCAGCACCACGGCCCTGCCCTTGTGCTGCGCCAGCGTTCGCGCCAGGCGGACGTCGTCACTCGCCGGGATCGCGCGCGGGGCGAGTGGTTTCAGCGGCGCAGCCTGCACCGTGGCGCCGAACGCGGCCGGCAACGGCAGGCAGCAGAGCAGGGTTGCCGCCCATGCAAGTAGATGGCTATGCAGCGTCATGTCTCACGGACCTGCGCGGCGCCAAGCGCGTCGCGGAAATTCTGTTCGTCGCCGCCATCGAGGCAGCGCAGGTCGAGCAGCAGGGCGCCGTCCTCGATGCGGCCGATGATCGGCCGCGCCGGGTGCGCCACGCCGCGCAGGGCCGCTTCGATGCGGTTGAGCACGCCACTGCGTTTGCCCTGCGGCCGGATCGCGAAGCCGGCCGAGGGCAGGCGGTCCACCGGCAGCGAGCCGGAGCCGATCTGCGACGTGAGGGCGGCGATCTCCACCGTCACCGGCAGTTCGCTCAATGCCGCCCGCAGCGCCGGCAGCAGGCGCGCGACCTGCGCCGCGATCTCGGCTTCGGGCCGCGTCAACTGGCGCACGGCGGTGACACGTTGCCGCAGCCGGTCCGGATCGCGATAAAGCGCCAGCACGGCTTCGAGCGCGGCCAGCGTCAGCTTGCCGACGCGCAAGGCGCGCTTCAGCGGGTTCTTCTTGATCTTCGCGATCAGGTCTTTCCGACCCACCAGCAAACCGGCTTGCGGCCCGCCCAGCAGCTTGTCGCCGGAAAACGTCGCGAGGGCGGCGCCGGCGGCGACCGCCTCGGCGGGCGTCGGCTCGTGCGGCAGGCCGTAGGCGGCCAGGTCCGCCAGCGTGCCGCTGCCGAGGTCGATGACGAAGGGCAGATCGTGCTGGTGCGCCAGCGCCGCAAGCTCGGCTTCGGGCACGGCATGGGTGAAGCCGTGGATCGCATAGTTGCTGGCATGCACCTTCATCAGCAGCGCCGTGCGCGAATTGATGGCCTCCGCGTAGTCCTTGGGATGGGTGCGGTTGGTGGTGCCCACTTCGACCAGCTTCGCCCCGGCCCGGCTCATGATGTCAGGCACGCGAAAGGCGCCGCCGATTTCGATCAGCTCGCCGCGCGAGACGATCACCTGCTTCTTCTGTGCCAGCGTATTCAACAGCAGGAACACGGCTGCCGCGTTGTTGTTCACCACGGTCGCCGCTTCGGCGCCGGTCAGTTCGCACAGCAGCTCGCTGACGATGTCGTCGCGGTCGCCGCGGCCGCCGGAAGCGATGTCGTATTCCAGCGCGCAGGGCGAACGCGCGGCGGCGACCAGCGCCTGCACCGCCTCCTCGGGCAGCGGCGCACGGCCGAGATTGGTATGCAGCACGGTGCCCGTGAGATTGAACACCGGACGCAATTTCGGGCTCACCTTCGCCGTGACGCCGGCGCCGACCCTTGCGATCAGCGTCGCGTCGTCGACAGGCGGGGCGCCATCCTTGATGGCGGCACGGGTCGCGGCAAGGACATCGCGCACGACGGCGGTAACGACCGCACGACCGTGGACGTCGACCAGCGAAGCAAGCTCCAAGGTGGAGAGCAGGCGGTCGACGGAAGGAAGCTGGGAGAGTGGATTCATGTTCACCCGGACCGGGTAGAAACGACGATGCTTTATTGTAGTCCCGGCGCGCCGCGATGCAAGGGCGACGCGAGCGGGTCAGTTCGGCCGCGATCTCCTGAAGGCGGCGAAATCACCACCTTTCAGGTAGTGTTTCTCGGCTACATAACGGTCGAGCAACAGGGCGTCCTCGACTTCCAGCCTGCCGCGGTTGCGCGCGACCTCCTTGCCGTTGCCGTCGAGGAAGACGATCACCGGCCGCAGCTTCTGCGGATTGTGGCGCTTGACCATCGCGTGCAGGGGATCCTTGTCGTCCAGTTCCAGTTCGCTGAAATCGGCATGGGCGCCGAGGAAATGCCTGGAGTACTTCGCCGTCACTTCGGGCTTCTTGAGCACACTCACGGTGTAGCGACAAGCCCCTCAGTTCAGGTGATCGCCGAAGTAGAGCATGACGTGGCGGTCCGGCTGGACTTTCGCCGCCGCGACGGCGGCGAGGTCATCCCTGTGCAGCGGCAGCACCCCGTCCAGGCGGTCCGCCGCGGCCGGAAGGCTGAAGGCGGCGAGCAAAAAGGCGAGGAAGGCAAGCAGGCGTCTCATGGGTTCTCCTTCGATACAAAGCGTTTGTTGAGCTTGTGGCAGACCGCTGAAGCCGGTGAATGGTTCCGCTGTCGGCGTCCCCCGCTGGCGCCAGCGCTCTACGTCCAGGCACGGAAATTCAGCCGCCCGGCACCAGCAACAGGTTGGGTCCGCTGCGCGCATAGCCGGCTTCGTCGACCAGGATGTCGAGCGCCAGCGTGGCGAGGTCGTCGGCGACGGGGTCGACCGGCCCCTTTTCCTGGTAAACGATTTTGAGATAGCTCTTGCAGGAGTCGCAGGTTTCGGCGCGCATGGCGCCGGCGCCTTTGCTGTCTTCGGTTTCGAGGTGGCGGTAGCTGACGCCTTCGGTGGCGTCGCAGGCGCTGCACTTGACGCGCACCAGGTTCCATTCGGTATTGCACAGGGCGCAGTGCAGGTAGCGCAGGTTGCCGACCTCGCCGCCGCCGCGCACCACGCTGGCCACCGGCAGGAAGCCGCAGCAGGGACAGACGCCGGGCACGTCGAGCGCGGCGACTTCGGCGACGCCGAGGCGCGCGGCGCCGGCGGTCCATAGCACCTGCAGGGCGGCGGCGACATAGGGCAGCAGGGCCGCGTTTGCGCCGTACAACTCGGTGTGCAGCACGCGCTCGGCGAGCGCTTCGAGATCGGCGGGAACCATGGCGGCGAGGCGAGCCAGATCCTTGCGTGCCGGTTCGGGCGCGGCGGGCGTGACGGCGGCGATGATCTGCAGCAGGCTCCGGCGCCAGGCGGGATCGCGCGGCCAGGACTGCGCCGGCAGCGGCGGCATGCGGTGCTCGCGGGCCAGCGCCAGTTGCGTGGCATCGGGCAGCGGCAATGCAGGCAGCGCCTGCAGGGCTTGGTGCTGGGCGCGGGTCAGCGCGGCAAGGAACTGCAGCCAGTCGCCCAGGCTGTGGCCGGCGGCAAGCTGGTCGAAGCGCTGCGCGCGGGTGGCAAAAATCGTCGTCACATCTGGTGCGATGACATGCGGCGGTTCGCTGCTCGACTTGATCGGGATCACGGGAGTTTGGGTAGTTGCGCTCATGGTTTTGTCAGTGTGACATATCCCACAAGGGGATACCGTCTCCGCCTTCGGCGGAGACATAAAAACCCGCGGGCCGAAGCCCGCGGGTTGATCCTTGCGGCTGACCGCCGGTTCAGGACTTGCCGGTGACCTGGCGATACCACGCGCGGTGATGCTGCTTGGCCCAGGCGCGGGTGACCGTGCCGTAAACCATGGCACGTACCGTGCCGCGTACCCACAGCGCGGCATATATATGCACGAAGATCATCGCGATCATGATCGCGGCGATCGCCGAATGCACCACGGCGCCCAGCCGCACCATGTCCACCGGGAAGCTGAAATAGGCGCGCCACAGGATGATGCCGGAGACGAACAGCAGCAGCATGCCCAGGGCCATGGCCCAGAACATCGCCTTCTGGCCACCGTTGTACTTGCCCTGTTCCGGCATGTTGTGGTCGTTGCCGTCCATCATTTCGCCGACGCGGTCGAGCCACTCCCTGTCCGCCGGCTCTATCCTGTTCAGCGCCTTGAAGCGGAAGAACATGAGGACGAAGCCGATCATCATCAGCCAGCCAATGATGGGGTGCAGGATGCGCGCCCAGACCCCGCCGCCGAACAGTTGCACCAGCGGATAGAAGGCCGGATGGAAGAAGGCCAGGCCGGACAGCGCGAGCAGGATGAAGCAAATGCCGACGACCCAGTGGTTGGCCCGCTCTTCGGCGGTGTAGCGTTGCAGGTCCTTTGGATTGCGGATCATTTCGCGTCCTCCTTTTCCATCTCGTCTTCCAGCTCCTTGGACACCTCGTTCGGCCCCTTCATCACGTAGTGGAACAGGCTGCCCAGTGCCACGGCAGCCATGGCCAGGCTGGCGACCGGCTTGGCGATACCCTTCCACAATGAGACCAGCGGACTGATGCTGGGGTCGTTGGGCAGGCCCTTGTAGAGCTCAGGCCGGTCGGCGTGGTGCAGCACGTACATGACATGCGTGCCGCCCACCCCTGCCGGATCGTAGAGCCCCGCCTTGTCGTAGCCGCGCGACTTGAGGTCGACGATGCGCTTCGCCGCGTAATCCTTCATCTGCTCCTTCGAGCCGAACTGGATCGCGCCGGTCGGGCAGACCTTGGCGCAGGCCGGAGCCTGGCCGACAGCCACCCGGTCGGAACACAGCGTGCACTTGTAGGCCTTGTTGTCGGCCTCGGAAATGCGCGGGATGTTGAAGGGACAGCCGGTGATGCAGTAGCCGCAGCCGATGCAGTTTTCCTGGTGGAAATCGACGATGCCGTTGGCGTACTGGATGATGGCGCCGGGGGCCGGGCAGGCCTTGAGGCAGCCCGGGTCGGCGCAATGCATGCAGCCGTCCTTGCGGATCAGCCACTCCAGCTTGCCCTTCTCTTCCACCTCGGCGTAGCGCATCACGGTCCAGGACTTGGCCGTCAGGTCCGCCGGGTTGTCATAGACCCCGAGACAGCTGCCGACTTCGTCGCGGATGTCGTTCCATTCCATGCAGGCCACCTGGCAGGCCTTGCAGCCGATGCAGGTGGAAACGTCGATCAGCTTGGCCACTTCCGTGGTTTGCCGCACGCCGGGCGCCGGTGTGGTCGTCGCCGAGCGGCGGGCGATATCTAGCGATTGCAGTGCCATGATCTCTCCTTATGCCTTCTCGATGTTGACCAGGAACGCCTTGAATTCCGGCGTCTGTGAATTGGCGTCCCCCACGAACGGCGTCAGGGTGTTGGTGATGAAGCCCGGCTTGGCAAGCCCCTTGAAGCCCCAGTGGATCGGGATGCCCACGGTCTGCACCTTCCTGCCGTCGACCATCAGCGTCGGGATGCGCTTGGTGACCACCGCCACCGCCTTGATGAAGCCGCGGTTGCTGCGCACTTTGACGCGGTCGCCGTTGGCGATGCCCTTTTCCTTCGCCAGCTCCTCGCCGATTTCGACGAACTGCTCGGGCTGCAGGATGGCATTCAGCCTGACATGCTTCGACCAGTAGTGGAAATGCTCGACCAGACGGTAGGTGGTGGCGACGTAGGGGAAGTCCTTGGCCTTGCCGAACACTTCCATGTCGCCCTTGTACACGCGGGCGGCCGGATTGTTGAGCGCCTTCGGGTTGTTCGGGCTGAACGGATTCTTGTCCAGCGGCGTCTCGAAGGGCTCGTAGTGCTCGGGGAAGGGACCGTCGGCCATGCCCGGCGCGAACAGCCGCGCCACGCCTTCCGGATTCATGATGAAGGGCATCACGTTCTCGTCGGGTGCGGCATCGGGACGCATGTCGGGAATGTCGTTGCCGGCCCAGGCGGTACCGGTCCAGCGGATCACCGTGCGCTTCGGATCCCAGGGCTTGCCGGCCAGGTCGCACGAAGCGCGGTTGTAGATGATGCGCCGGTTGGCCGGCCAGGCGAAGCCCCACATCAGAGTCTGGCCGAGGCCGGACGGATCGGAATTGTCGCGCCGCGCCGTGAGGTTGCCCGCCTGCGACCAGCAGCCGCTGTAGATCCAGTTGCCGCATGACGTCGAGCCGTCGTCGCGCAATTGCGCGAAACCGGCCACCTGTTCGCCGGGTTTAACGAGTACCTTGGTCTTGTCCTTCGGATCGAGGACTTCACCCAGCGCCTTGCCCGAGATCTCCATCAGCAGCTCCGCCGGCGAGGGCTTGGTCGGAATGCGGTGAGGCCAGGCGAGGTTCATGATCGGCTCGGGCAGCTTGCCGCCGTCCTTGGCATACATCGCCTTGAGCTTCTGGAACAACGTCGCCATGATCTCGATGTCGCCCTTCGACTCGCCCGGGCCGTCCGCCGCCTTCCAGTGCCACTGGATGACGCGGCCCGAATTGGTGAAGGAACCGGTGTCCTCGGCGAAGCAGTCCGCCGGCAGGCGGAACACCTCGGTCGCGACTTTGGAAGCGTCGACTTCATTGAATTCGCCGTGGTTCTTCCAGAACTCGGAGGTGTCGGTCACCAGCGGATCGATGATCACCAGATACTTCAGCTTGGCCAGCCCATCGCCCACCTTCTTTTTGTTCGACACCGCGGCCAGCGGATTGAAGCCCTGGCAGACGAAGCCGTTGATCTTGCCCTGATGCATGCGCTCGAAGATCGCCAGCACGTCATATGCGGCGTCCTTTTTCGGCAGCCAGTCGTAGCAGAAGTCGTTCTTGTCGGTCGCCGCATTGCCGTACCAGGCCTTCATCAGGCTGGTGTTCCACTTCGGGAAGTTCTGCGGGAAGTTCATCTGGTTCGGCCGCAGCGCCTTCGGCGTGCGCTTTTCCAGATAGGTCTTGCGATCGACGTCGGCATCGGTCGGCGCGCTCATGTAGCCCGGCAGCACTTCCGAGTAGAGGCACATGTCGGTGATGCCCTGCACATTGGCGTGGCCGCGCAGCGCGTTGATGCCGCCGCCCGCCATGCCCATGTTGCCCAGCAGCGTCTGGATGATGGCCATGGTGCGGATGTTCTGCGAACCGACCGAGTGTTGCGTCCAGCCCAGTGCGTAGCAGATCGTCATGGTCTTGTCGGGCGCCGCGGTTTCGGCGATGTACTCGCAGACCTTGAGGAAAGCTTCCTTCGGCGTGCCCGTGACCTTGCTCACCAGATCCGGCGTGTAGCGGCTGTAGTGCTTCTTCAGCAACTGGAAGGCGCAGTTGGGATCCTGCAGGGTCGGATCGACCATGACGAAGCCGTCCTTGCCCAGCTGGTAGCTCCAGGTGGCCTTGTCATAGCTGCGCTTTTCCGCGTTGTAGCCGGAGAAGAGGCCGTCCTCGAACTTGAAGTCCGGATTCATCAGGAAGCTGGCGTTGCTGTAGCTCTTGACGTAGTCGTGGTGGATCTTGTCGTTGGAGAGCAGGTAATTGACGACGCCGCCGAGGAAGGCGATGTCGGCGCCGGCGCGAATCGGCGCGTAGTAGTCGGCGACTGCGGCGGACCGCGTGAAGCGCGGGTCGACCACGACCAGCTTGGCCTTGCGGTCTTTCTTCGCTTCGATTACCCATTTGAAACCACAGGGATGCGCTTCGGCGGCATTGCCGCCCATCACCATCACGAGGTCGGCATTTTTAATGTCGACCCAATGGTTGGTCATCGCACCACGCCCAAATGTCGGACCCAGACTGGATACCGTGGGGGCGTGTCAGATGCGGGCTTGCGTATCGAAGGCGACGGCGCCGAGGCTGCGCAGAACTTTGTGAGTGATATATCCCGTTTCGTTGTTGCAGGCCGAGGAGGCGAGGAAGCCGAAGGAATTCCAGCGGTTAACCGTCACGCCGTCCTTGTTCTTCTCGATGAAGTTGGCATCGCGATCGGCCTTCATGTGCTTGGCGATGCGCGTCAGGGCGTCATCCCAGGAGATGCGCTTCCACTCGTTGCTGCCGGCTTCGCGCACTTCCGGGAACTTGAGCCGGTTGGGGCTCTTGACCATGTCGAGCAGGCCGGCGCCCTTGGGGCACAGCGTGCCGCGATTCACGGGATTATCCGGATCGCCCTCGATGTGGATGATGTCCGCTTTCGCGTTCTTGGACTTGTCGCCCGTGGTGTAGATCAGGACCCCGCAACTGACCGAGCAGTAGGGGCACATGTTGCGGGTTTCCGTGGCGTGGGCCAGCTTGTAGCTGCGCACCTCCGCCAGGGCCGATGTTGGCGAATATCCCATCAATGCGATGGAAGACCCGCTAAGACCGGCGCCGCAGACCTTGAAGAACTGCCGCCGTGAGACTTGCATTTTTGCTCCTCCTTTTTTGTATGCCAGCATCGAACAATCGCAAGTTCTACGCCAATCGAGCAGATGTAACGGCGACAGGCACTTACCGCATCGCAACAATTCAGATCGGACAAAATGTCCCGGATCGTTCTGGCCAAGTGGGACATTCTGTCCGGCATTGCCAAGCCCTCGCGAATTGACGATGATGGACAAAATACAGAAAAGGAGGAGGCACTTGAGTTCCATTCCCACGGTCGGCGGCGGCGAGCTTGCGCCCTGGCAGCACCAGTCGGTGCTGGTGGTGGATGACGAGCCGGGCATGGTCAGTTTCCTGCAGCGTTCGCTAGCGCTGCGCTGCGGCTGGGTGGCGACCGCCGGCAGCGTGGACGAAGCCGCCGAACTGCTCAGCCGCCGCCACTTCGACCTGATCGTGCTCGACATCGCCCTGCCCGGCCGTTCCGGGGTCGAGTGGCTGCACCAGTTGCGCGACCAGGGCTTTGCCGGCGACGTGGTGCTGATGACCGCCTACGCCGACCTCGAAACCGCGATCGACGCCTTGCGCGCCGGCGCCGCCGATTTCCTGCTCAAGCCGTTTTCCGTGGCGCAGATGCTCAACGCCGTGAAGCGCTGCTTCGAGCGTTCCTCGCTGCGCCGCGAAAACTTCGTGCTGCGCCGCGAACTCGACCAGCGCGACGACAGCGTCGAAGGCATGATCGGCAATTCGGCCGTCATCCGCGATGTCTGCGCCCGCATCAAGCGCATCGCGCCGACACCCTCCACGGTGCTGCTGCATGGCGAATCGGGCACCGGCAAGGAACTCGCCGCGCGTGCCTTGCACCGCATGAGTCAGCGCGCCGAAGGGCCCTTCGTGCCGATCAATTGCGCGGCGATTGCCGAGGATCTGATCGAGTCCGAGCTGTTCGGCCACGTCAAGGGCGCCTTCACCGGGGCGGCAGCGGGTCGCGAGGGACTGTTCTATTACGCTCGCGGCGGCACGCTGTTTCTCGACGAAATCTCCGAACTGCCGCTGCTGCTGCAGGCCAAGCTGCTGCGTGTGCTGGAAGAGCGCAAAGTGCGCCCGGTCGGCTCGGAACAGGAGGTGCCGGTCGATGTGCGGGTCATCGCGGCCACCAACCGCGACCTGACGGCGGAAGTCGCTGCCGGACATTTCCGCCGCGACCTGTATTACCGGCTGCAAGTCGTCGAAGTCGTCCTGCCGCCGCTGCGTGAGCGCATCGAGGACCTGCCGGACCTGGTGGATTACTTCATCGGCCAGTTGGCGGCCCGGCTCGGCGTTGACGAACTGGGGCGCGACGATGCCGCCCTGGCGCGCCTGGCGCGCTACAGTTGGCCGGGCAATGTGCGCGAACTGAAGAACCTGATCGAGCGCTCGCTGATCCTCGGCTACTTCGCCGACGATTTCGCGCCCGACGAGGAAGTCGCCGCCGCCTCGCCGGCACTGGCTCTCGAAAACGGCGGCGGGGAATCGCTGGCCGCCATCGAGCGGCGCCACATCCTCGGCGTGCTGGAAACCTGCAAGGGCAACAAGTCCGAGGCGGCGCGGCGTCTCGGCGTATCGCGCAAGACACTGGAACGCAAATGCGCGGCGTGGGGCGTCTAGCGCTCTTCCCCGCGCTTGGCGCGCGCTTCCGCGGCTCGCTGCGCATCAAGCTGCTGGCGCTGGCGCTGGGGCCGCTGCTGGTCGCGGCGCCTATCCTGATCGCCATCCTGGCCGGGTGGGGCGCGGTGTACTACGATCGCCTGCTGATCACCAAGATACATAGCGACCTGGCCGTGGCGCACGGCTATTTCGAACAGGTCAAGGACGGCGTCGGGCGCCGCATAGAGGCCCTCGCCGGCTCGGAACGGCTGGGGGGGCGCCTGCGCGGGCGGCCCGCGCCCGCCGCCCCCCCCCGACACCCCCCCCGCATGGAGCGC
>ORJL011451720.1_pt1 | contig 28746 bp, 30 predicted proteins | sample 1779941 | NCBI WGS metagenome assembly ORJL01 (sample SAMEA104232317, study PRJEB22302) | groundwater metagenome | biome: forest; feature: aquifer; material: groundwater | place: USA | collected 2011-08-07 | depth 5.8 m
CGCTTTCGGGAACAACGGGAACCCCGTTTAGTAATTCGGGAACATTTACCGCTTCCACAGGAACAGTAAGCTACACAGGGAACAATGCCTCTGGAAATACCACGATCGCGGCGGTTACGTACAAAAATTTGACGTTGAACAACGGTTTAGAGACGTATGTTTTAGCCGCTGACACAACAGTAAGTAGCAACTTGACGATTACCGCAGGGACATTGGATGTGGTCAGCGGAAGCAACTACGCCCTTAACGTGGGAGGCAACTGGTCTAATTCCGGGACATTTACCGCGCGCAGTGGAACCGTGACGTTCAATGGCACAGCCGACCAGACGATCACGACTAATGCCCAAGCGTTCTACAATTTGACTTTGAATAATACCGGCACTTCGGGCAGTGATGATATTATTATTTCAGGGGCCTTAGATGTTGATAATGTTTTAACCATTACCGATGGGAATCTGGAGTTAGATACCAATGATCCGAATGTGACCTTAGCAGGGAATTTATCGATTGCCTCAGCCGGGTCAGTGACCAAAGGCAGTGGGACGTGGACCTTTGATGGCAGCGGGACTTCAACGTGGTCAGATTCCAGTGCGGCTATCCAAGACTTAGGCGCTGTGACCATCAATGGCACCTCTAAAACAATCTCCACATCAACCAATGCCAAGGCCGCTTCAATTACCATTGGTGCCGATGATGTCTTTAATATCACTGGTGATACACTCACTTTAACGGGTACAGGGACGGTCCTAACTCTTACCAGCGGCGGTACATTTACAATCACCAGTTCCACAGTGGTTTATACAGGTACAACTACGGCGACAACCATTGGCGCGGTAAACTACAATAATTTAACTTTGACTCCGACAGGAGCGACAACGTATACCTTAGGAGGAAACCTGACTGGTGCCACTGCGTTAACCGGCGATTTAACCATCAACGCCAACGCGACCTTGGATGCGGACAACACCAATAATTACAATTTAACCGCCGCCGCCATCACCATTGCCGCCAGCGGTATTTACACGGCCCGGGCTTCAACGATTACTGTCTCCGGTAATTTTAGTAACTCAGGGACCTTTACAGCCGGGACTTCTACACTTACCTTTGACAAATCTTCAGGCACGCAGACCTTAAACAGCGGGGCTTCAAGTTTCAATAATATTAGTCACACCGGCGCAGGGACATTACAGTTGGCCACAAATGCTTTGACAGTCGCTGGAACCCTCACGAATTCCGCTGGTACATTTGATGCCAATGGATTAGCCACAACGGTGACTGGGTTAGCAACGGTGAGTGGTGGTACATATTTAGCTTCAACAGCAACGCAGACCTTTGACGGTGGATTAACGATTTCTGGAGGAACGTTTACCGGTAGCAGTGGTACAGTGGATATCAACGGTGACTTAACACTTTCTTCCGGGACATTAACCGCTCCTTCAGGGACATTTACGGTCAGTGGCAATTGGGCCAAAACGGGAGGGACATTTACCCCAGGGACAGGAACAGTCACCTTTGATGGATCGAGTGTGTCTACTATTTCTGGCTCAACAATATTTTATAATTTAAAAAATATAACGGCCGGCAAACAATTAACCTTTACCGCTGGGACAACCCAGACCATCACCGGGACATTGACATTAACCGGCGCAAGCGGCAATCTCAGTAAATTAAGAAGCTCTTCGTCCGGTTCGCAGTGGAAAATTGATCCGCAGGGGACACGAAGTGTTACCTATGTTGATGTCAAAGATTCCAATAATATTAATTCGACAGTCATTGACCCAACCAGTTCAACGGATTCTGGGAATACCACGGGATGGTTTCCTGCGGTCAGCCCGACAACAACTACGACTACCACGACAACTAGCAGCGAAGATATTACAAAGGCTACCCGCGGTGTTGATCGGATGATTGTTAAGATCAAAGCTATGTTTAATCTACAGTCTATTTCAAAATCATTCTTTAACACCATTATTCAGCAAGTTAAAGCGGATGCCTCAGCAGAGATGCATGAAATTACAACAATTACCTCAGATGAGTCTTCGAATTCTTCTGAGGAATCGGAGGAAGATAAAAAGAAAGAAAAGCCGGAATAAAGTTCTCCGTTATTCAAAATATTAACTTGCCCAAAGCCATGGAGTTATCAAACTGTTTTATTAATGCCCTTATAAAAGCCGTGACGTTTGGGGAAGAAAAAACAAATGAGAAAAAAGAGAAAAATAAAATGGGATTAAAACTCATTCTCCACCGAAAAATGGAATCGCGTTTTGCCAGATTCCGTAACTGATCTATCCGCGATAGGAACACCCCATTCCAGACGAATAATGGCTTTGTCATAAAATCTTATTCTTATTCCGCTGCCTAAGCTCATCATGTTGGCCGAGCCGCCTTCGGTATTCTCTGGATTACGCTTAATCCCATAACCGTAATCATAAAAAGTCAACAAAGTTATTTCGTCACTCAAGCTATTCTTGTCAAAGGGCAATTTTACTCCTTGAGGAATAAAAAAAGCGGGGATCAACAATTCTAGATTTGTCTGTAAGCCGTTATCCGCCAAAAAATCTCCGGAAGGATAGCCGCGCACCGAATCAATTCCTCCCAGATAAAGCTCTTCCTGAGGCGTTAATTTTTCGTTACAAAGCTGACCGCTAAATTTTGCATTTGTCTGAAGATGAAAAGGGATATTATGTTTATGATTAAAATCTAAGGTAAATTTCGTGAACGTATTGCCAGCCTCGCGTGAGGTTAGCGTGCTCTGCCGACGAGCTCCGAGGCCATTAATCCCCTGATACAGAGCGGGCTTAACATATGTTGTTGACTGCTGCCCCGTATAATTAAAACTAAAACCTCCACTGACAATCCGCAATCGATCATGGCTGTGTGTGTTCTGCTGTGTTGTAATTTTTTTATCTTTGGCGTCGAATCCTAAAAATGCCTCGCCATAACGTTCTCCCTTATTAAATAAATCCTGATGAATAGAAACGGTTGAATTTTTAGCTTTAGATGCAACGACGGAAGACGTCAAATCTTTTTTAGGTTCCGCTATGCTAAAACTATATCCATAAAGAATGGAAGCCCCTTGATCTCCAATAGGAACAGAATGATACCCATAAAAACTGCCAAAGTCTTTACCGAAGGTTTCTCCTAGTATCAGCATATCATCTAAGCCCAAGAAATTATTATGCCTGACACCCGCACCGATTCTTCCACGACCGGTTGTCACGCTCCCTTCATTGTCAAAAGAAGACGTCAAATGAACAGGGAAATGAGTCGTTGGCGTCAGAAGGACATCCGATGTCCCGGGTTCTTCCCCAGAGTGAAGGACAGCCTTGACCTCACGATCGGAATTTTTATTCATAAGCTCGATACTTTTGGACATCTGATCGTATCTAAGAATTTCTCCTGGGGGGATATGCCAGTAATAGGACAGCCGGCTCTTTTTGAAATATTTATGATCTTCAATTTGCAGTTCACCCATTCTAGCTTCAATCACTTGAAGAGCGATCGTTTCCTCTTTTACCTCTTGCGGTGGAATAAAAACCGCCGCGATAAACCCTCGCTTTAAATACTCTTGTTCAATTTCTTTCGCCAGGCCGTTTAATTCTGTTAACGTGGTTTCTCTATTCTCATATTGGGAAATAAGCAAGGCGAATTCTTCGGCAGGGATACTTTCAGCGTCGACTAAATTAATTTTCTTGATAAAAAATTTTGCCTCTCCTCCTTGGACAGGAGGCTTTTCCATTTCAATTTCCGGCGGAGCTTCAGGGAAAGGAGGCAGGACATCTCTTAAATTTTCTGTTCCCAGGCGGTCTGTTTCACGGACGGCTTGATCAATATTCGACTGGGCATACAAAGAGGAGGAAAATGAAAGAAAGGCAAAAAATAATACAACGAGAGTTTTAAAAATTTCTTTCCAAAAAAATAAAAAAGGCTGACAGGCATCATTTTTCATTGATGCGAATAATTATAAATTGAGAAAGCAGGCGGGTCAATACAAAAACATTTTATTTTTATTTTTGGAAACATTTTATTTTTCACTACCAAATGGTTTCCTGGATGCCGGCTGGCATGCCTTCAAATTTCCCCACAAAACGCACTTCTCTAATTAACTCCAAGTCAAATTTTTCTTTAACTAATTGCGCCATTTTTTGGGAAAGCTCAAAGACATCCTGCGCGCGGCATCCATCGGACTTCACAATGATATTCGCGTGCTTTTCAAAAATCTTTGCTCCTCCCGAGGATAATTCTTTTCCGCCAGCCTGCTCGAGAAACCATCCGGCCGCTTGACGTTTGCCAGCCTTCGAGGTAGGCTCGATATTTCGAAAAAAACTTCCCGCGCAAGGATGAGTCGTTAAATTGGGGTGTTTTTCTTGACGGATATTAAGAATTTCATCGCGTTCTCTTAAAAGCGCTTCTTTGGATTCGGATTTCAAAGAGAATTGAACAGAAAAGACAATGTCTCCTGTTTCTTTAAGAATAGAATCGCGATATTTAAAATGAAGATTTTCTGGGTTCACTTCTTTTTTTTGGCCATCTCTGGTTAGAAGAACAACGGATTTGATAACATCACCAACCTGTTTGCCAAAAGCACCGGCGTTGCCAACAACGGCACCACCTACAGTTCCCGGGATTCCTGAGGTATAATTTAAGCCTTCCAAACCTTTTTCCGCCGCAAAAAGGGCAAGATCATCGAGAAGAGTGCTTCCAGAGACAAGAAGGCCTTCACCTTGTTGCGCAATCAGAGGCACGTCACTTAAATAACGGATGACAAAACAATTAATGCCCTCATCCGCGACCACCAAATTAGAACCGCCACCAACTAAAATAAAGGACATTTTGCCTTGAAGCAAACGATTCACCGCTTTTTCTAATTGTACTGGAGTCTGGCAGGGAATAAGGGCTAGACAAGGACCGCCTAAACGAAAAGTGGTGTATTCAGACAAAAATGTCTGTGGAATAAATTCAAGAGTTAAATCCGGTGATAAGGTTTGCAATTTATCCTTTCATCCCATGATGACAACCGACCCATTGCGATTGGCCGTTATCGTGATATTCTTTTTTCCAAATGGGCAGCCGATGCTTGATCTCATCAATGGTATAGCGGCAGGCCGCAAAAGCGGCATCACGATGGACGGCTATCACCCCCACCCACACGGACATTTCACCTACTTTCAACTTACCCGTTCGATGAAAGGCCTTAAGTTCGATGATATCAAATTTTGTTTGAGCTTCTTGAAGAATTTTAGCGGCTTCTTTCTGGCAGAGAGCTGGCTCAGCTTCATATTCAAGAGCAACAACTCGATGGCCTTCGTTGTGATCACGGACCCAGCCCTCAAAAGAGCAGAAACCACCGGCGGCGCTTTGGTGCAACCCTTCGCGCAAGTTTAATTGCTCTAGCGGAGTGGAGGAGAGTCGAAACAATTTTTTAATAGGTTATCTTCACAATCCCGCATCTAATTTTGCATTGACATCCCAAGCGGTTATTGCGATCCATGCCTAAGTCTTGTTCTTCCTGATTCAATTCATCTAAATTTTCCGCGCCTTCTAAAACCTCAATCTGACAGGTCCCGCAGACGCCGGAATTACAGCTAAAAGGGACGCCGGTTTTTTCGCACACCTCCGCGATTTGTGTCCCATCAGGAACTTCATGTTCGATGTTGTCGATAATTATTTTAGCCATATCAAATCTCGGGTAACGCAAACACAATATTTTTTTCGGGATTGTCAAAGGAATGAACAACCGCCTCAGGAAATTCTTTTTGGATACGATCAATCAGCTCGTCGACAATCACACGAGGGACGGACGCGCCCGAACTAATACCCACGCTTTTTTTACCGCGTAAAAGATGCATGTTGAATTGATTGGCGTTATCCACGATGTAACTGGGCGTGCCGGCCTTTTCACCGGTTTCTCTTAAACGGTTACTGTTCGAACTATTCGGTGAGCCGCAGATAATAATTATATCACAAAGAGAAGCGAGCTCCTTAACCGCATCCTGCCGATTTTGAGTCGCGTAACACAGATCCGAACGGGGAGGTCCAATCAGTTTAGGAAATTTCTTTTTTAATTTTTCGATCATCGCGTTGGTATCATCTACGGAAAGGGTTGTCTGCGTGATATAAGCCACAGACTTGTTCGGATCAATATCTAACTGATTGATATCTTCTTCGTTCTCGACGACATAGAGAAGATCTTCGAGCACATAACCGGATGTTCCAATCAATTCTTGATGGCCTTTATGGCCGATTAATACGGTGGGATAACTCGACTCAGAAAATTTGATAGCCTCTTTGTGAACTTTGGTGACCAAGGGACAGGTCGCGTCAATAAATTTAAGGCCTCGCTGTTTGGCTTGCTCAAGAACAGGAGGGGGCACGCCATGCGCGCTAAAAATTACTCTTTGGCCCATTGGAACATCATCGAGGCTCTCGACAAACACCACGCCGCGTTTCTTGAAATCGTTGACAACGTAAGTGTTATGCACGATTTCATGAAAAACATAGAGCGGCGCGCCGTATCGTTCTAAGGCGATATTGACGATATCGACCGCGCTGGCTACCCCGGCGCAGAATCCTTGTGTTTTGGCTAAATAGATTTCCAATTTGCAAACCCTCCAGAATTGCTTTATAATTGGAAGAATTATAACATAAAAATACACGAGAGGAAATCCTAAACTCTAAACCCTAAATTCTAAATAAACACAAAAATTATGTTCATAAAACGTCGCAAAACTCCAACAATCCAAATTGGCAATGTTTTTTTAGGCAGCGATTATCCCGTTGTCATCCAATCGATGACGGATACGCCGACGGCGGATGTTCAAGCGACGGTGCGCCAAACCAGCGAGCTTATCGAAGCTGGCTCAGAAATGGTGCGCTGGACCGTGAACGATGATGATGCCGCGCGCGCGGTTCCCGAAGCCATTCGAATCCTAAGAGACAAAGGATTGTCTACACCCATTATCGGCGATTTCCATTTCAATGGCCACACGCTTCTTAACAAACATCCGAAATGCGCCCAGAGTTTAGATAAATATCGGATTAATCCGGGCAACGTCGGCAAGGGCAGCCGTCACGATGAAAATTTTAGCGCTATCGTAAAAATTGCTGTCGAGCACAATAAGCCGGCGCGCATCGGTGTCAACTGGGGCTCTCTGGATCAAGAATTGCTTACGGAATTGATGGACAAAAATGCCCGGCAGAAAAATCCTAAAGAAGCTAACGAAGTCACCTACGCGGCGATGATGGAAAGTGCCTTGCGCAGCGCCGAGCTCGCGCAAAAACAAGGCCTTCTAAAAAATAAAATTGTGCTCAGTGTCAAAATGAGTATTGTTCAGGATATGGTGGCCGTGTATTCTCAATTAGCGAGCAAATGCGATTATGCCCTGCATTTGGGATTAACGGAAGCGGGAAGCGATGTTCAAGGCATTAGCGCCAGTTCCGCCGCCCTCGCTATTTTGTTACAGCAGGGAATTGGCGATACCATTCGCGTTTCCTTAACCCCACAACCCGGAATTCCCCGTTCCCGCGAAGTCGAAGTCTGCAAGCATCTGCTCCAGTCCATCGGCTTGCGATATTTTAAGCCGAGTGTTACCAGCTGTCCTGGCTGCGGGCGCACCTCCAGCAATTATTTTCAAATCCTCGCGCAAGATATCAACGATCATATCAAACGCCAGATGCCCATTTGGAAAAAACAGTATCCCGGCGTTGAGAAACTCAAAATCGCCGTCATGGGCTGTGTGGTCAACGGCCCTGGCGAAAGCCGCCACGCGGATATTGGCATCAGCCTTCCCGGCACCTCCGAACAACCCATCGCGCCCGTCTATGCCGACGGCAAACAACTCACCACGCTTAAAGGCGATCGGATAAAAGAAGAGTTTGTGGAGATTTTGGAGAGGTATATTAAAGAGAGGGTGAGAAGAGATGGCTAAGCAGGCTTTACGAATCCTAGCATTCCTTACAGTCAATAAACTAAATCGGCGTAAACTATTAAAAAACCAGTTCGAAAAAGAATCCGCGGCCCTGAGAAGTCATTCTCTAGAAATTCTCAAAGAGATGGAACAACTCGAGGATGAAATTCCAGAATGAAAATTGAAAAGTTCCGCATCAAAATCAGCTCTTAGAGAATCTTGTTAATTTAATTTTGGAATGAATTTACAACGCTTTTAAACACTCCAAAACTTCTTTTTCATGCCCTTCGGGTTTGACTTTCTCGAAGATCTTCGCGATTTTGCCTTCCTTATTAATCACAAACGTTGTACGGCCCACACCCATATATTTGCGGCCATACATACTTTTCTCAACCCAAACGCCGTAAGCCTCGCAGATTTTCTTATCTTCGTCAGCCAAGAGGAGAAAGGGGAGGTTAAACTTTTCGATAAACTTTAAATGGCTTTTAACGCTGTCTGGGCTAACCCCTAAAACAACCGTATCCGCGCTTTCCAAGGATTTAATCCCATCGCGAAATCCACAGGCCTCAACCGTGCAACCCGGGGTGTCATCCTTGGGATAAAAATAGAGCACCACATTCTTCTTACCGCGAAAATCTTTGAGCGATATATTTTTACCGTTGCTGGCCTGAGCGTTAAAATCAGGCGCTGTACTCCCAGCGCTTATGGTGGGCATCGTAGATTCCTCCTCAATTGGCCTCTCTTGACGATCCTAAATTTATAGTATATCTTTATTAATAGAGGACAAGCTATGAATAAATTGACCTTATTTACTATCATATTTTTGTTTCTAATTGTCAATGATTTTTGTCTTGCACAGAACCCCAGACAGATCGAGGTTAATTTAGGCAAAATTGAAGTCGATTTTGTCTATGTGGTGCAAAATGATCCATTTGCCACAACCAGCGCCATTGGGCAAGACAACAAAATCCTCCCCTTTGCAACGGTAAAACTGGACTTTGCTAATAGCCTCGTACCTCCTGACCAACAAATTTTTGAATCCCAATTCCGCATTCAAAATGAAGACTCCAAGGTGAATTTACGTCATTTGCATGAAATTAACCCCAATCTTCCCCCCAGCGGAGAAAATAGTTCGTTTTATTGGAAAGATGATACAACCCTCTTTTACACGCCTGATGGTCTCAGCGCCGGTCAAAATTATTCATTCATCCTTCCGCAGGGCTGGAATATTACTAATGGCTGGCAGCGTTTCCAAACACTTGGCTTTACAGGAACCGAGCAGAGGGTCTACAGTGTCATTATTCCAGGGTTGGAAGATTGGAAATTGATGACCACAATGGCCCGGATTGAATACGATGTTCCCTATGTCGATTGTGCCTTTCAGGATTTCTTTAACCAGACCATCTACTCAAACACGGAAATCCGCATTCGAGGATATTCGACAGCCTGGGGGCCAAAGAAGAATTACACGATTAAATTTGATAAAGACAATTTATTTACAGGATTTAAAGATAGTTCCGGCATCTATCAGGGCCCGCGAGAATTTTTAGCCCTCGTTGGCCAGATGGGAGATGGGAATTGGAATGATGATTTATTTGTTACGAATAAATTAAGTTACGACACCATTCGTAAATTAGAAAAACGCATTTTAGCTGTGGAATTGGCCCCTGATTGTTATTTTGGATATTTTCTCATTAACGGCCGATTTTGGGGTGTGCATCAATTTGCCGAAAAAATTACATCAGGAAAAGGCGGCTGGTCCACCATGAAGAATAGAAAGGAAGCAGGTTTTATAGAAAAAGGATTTCTTCATCGATCTGATGGGGCGGGGAAACCATATCCAGAGATTGCCCAATACTTTGGCATACGCCCAGAAACAGAATATGATATTGATATCGGAGAAGGGGATGGCCAGCAAACCCACTGGAACACCACGCTCCCTTACCGGCCTTATGTGCAATATCCCGATGAGTATGGATATGAACCTTTGGAGTTTGATTTAGAAGTCGAAGCCGATCCTATCGGCGGAGGCGATAAAATGGAGTTAATCCCGGATGATGAGCGTGCTCTATTTCCATATCAGTTCTTCGATATGCTCGATAAAAATACCGGTCAATTGGCGGGTTCTGTTGAACTCTTCGATGCAAGCGCTCAACTCGATATTACATTCCCTACGCCGGTTGAGGATGAAGAGGATGTCGAGGTAGAAGCCCTCTTTACTCACGATTTTGATCTTTATTATGAATCTATTTTAGCCGATAACCAAAATACATTTGAATGGCTAAATTTGGATTCTTTCCTTATCCATATATTCTTTTGTCGACTTGCGTATTCTCGGGATAATTTAAACCATAATTTTTATCATTTCATGAATCAAGGCGATTTCGAAACTTTCCTTCAAATCAATGGATTTCCTATTTCCCCATATCTTACCATTTTCTGGGATGGTGATCGTACCTTTCTTGAACCCTTAAAAAGAGTTGAGGATATGGGTTGGCAGTATGTTACCTTACCTTGGCATGTGGCGGAAGACTCAGATGAGGCCCGTCAAAGATATATCAATCTCTTTGATCATGAACAAGAAGAGGGAGGGGTTTTAACGGAGAAATATTTTAATGACAAAATTGATGAATATCTCCTGCAACTCGGGAATGGTGTTGATTTAGAAGAAATCCGTTGGCATAGAGAGATTTTTATTGAGGCTTTAAGAGATTTCTTTGAAGCGCAGTTAAACGATGAAAATTTTATGACCAATTATCTTTTAAGTTTGAAACCCGATCAATATATCCCGCCTCAGTTTCGTTGGAGGGAACATCCACACAATGACGATGGTCCAATATCACCGATAGACCCCAAACAAAAGCTTCATCGAAAGCCTATTCTTCCTGAAAAATAATCCTACGTTGGCTAAACTAAGGCGCTGTACTCCCAGCGCTTATGGTGGGCATCGTAGATTCCTTTCTTTCTGGCTTCGGGCTTGATTCCATCTTCAATCGGCCACGACGTAATTTCTAATTTATTGCCGTCGAGATCGTAAAAGTAGAGGGACCAGGATTTCTCGCGCTTTTTGGCAAATTCAATTTTGACATTGTGCTCTTCAAGCCGCAAAATCATGGCATCAAAATGCACCGCGTTAATCCGAAAAGAAAAGTGATTGGCCCCCAGGCCTTCATTTGCGAAATGATGTTTGGTCTCCAAATCCTTAGCCTGAATAATTCCAATCAGAGAAGGACCCGCATCTAAAAAATATTCCACACCGGGTTTGGAAGGCTCACGCTTGGTAATTTGCAGTCCTAAAACTTTTGTATAAAACTCGACCGCCTTGTCAATGTCGCGAACGTTAATGGCCACGTGGTCGATACCTATTATTGGAATCATAATTTAACAACCCTTTCAATCTTCCTTTTACTAAACACCACATATTCTTTATATCCAGCGACTTTAGCTAATTCGATAGACTTGTCAAAATCTTTCCCCACATCCTTAGGATCGTGGGCGTCAGATCCAAAGGTTAATGGCACGCCGGCCTGAGCGTAGATTTTCAGATACGCAAGAGAAGGGTACATTTCCTTAACCGGCTTTCTTAATCCCGAAGTATTAATTTCTACCGCGACACCAGACTCTTTAAATACTTTCGCCGTCTTTTCAATTTCCGAAGTCATATCCTCTGTTGGGCGGTTACCAAATTTTTTGACTAAATCCACATGCCCCATAATATTAAACAGCCGGGTTTGGGCACTCTGACGCAAAAGATCGAAATAATCGCGGTAAACTTGATTGACATCCTGCTCATTCCATTGTTGACGCTCCGCTGGATTATCGAAGCCCCAATTTTTAATGAAGTGAACAGATCCGATCACGTAATCGTAAGGATAATCATCTAAAATCTTTTTGGTCTTGGCTTCATATCCGGGAATAAAATCCGCTTCAATGGCCATTTTGATCCTCAGTTTGCCCTTAAATTTCGCCTGGACCTCTTCAATCATTTTGTAATAGGTAGGAAGCTCATCAAAATCCATGGTAATGCCTGGATCCCGATGCGAGACAAGGGGGGCATGGTCAGAAAAACCGATTTCCTCTAACCCCACGGTTAAGGCATGCTCCGCATATTCTTCGGGCTGGCCCACCGCATGCCCGCATAAAGGCGTGTGCATGTGATAATCGATAAAAGGGATGTTTGCCATAAGTCAACAATATAGCATAGCCAGAAAACAGGGTCAACTTCTGATTTCTCATTCCCATTTGACACATTTCCAGCTCTGTGTTATTATGCCGCCATGTCTGAATCCAATCATAAAATGGAGAAATCTGTGGCCGTGCTCCTTAAAGAATTGGGAGAAAATGTCCAACGGCAGGGATTAAAAGATACCCCGAAGCGGGCGGCCGAGTCCTTTCGTTATTTAACCAAAGGGTATCGCGACAACCTTAATAAAATCGTCAATAACGCTGTCTTTGATTCGGATAATGACGAGATGATCATTGTCAAAGACATTGAGCTGTATTCTCTGTGTGAACATCATCTGCTTCCCTTTTTCGGGAAATGCCATGTCGGTTATTTACCCAACAAAAAAATTATCGGGCTCTCTAAAATTCCCCGGATTGTTGATGTCTTCGCCCGGCGGTTTCAAGTCCAGGAAAATCTTACCAAACAGATCGCCGAAACTATTTTAAAATATACAGGAGCCAGAGGCGTAGGCGTTGTTATTGAAGCCAAGCACCTCTGCATGATGATGCGCGGGGTGGAGAAACAAAACTCCGTTATGAAGACTTCCTGTATGTTAGGCGCCTTTAGAAAAGATACCTCTACGCGGTCGGAGTTCTTAAGCCTGATACATACCTAATGCCTAAAAAAAATATTCAAAAAGCCGCCCTAATCACCGGTGGCGCCAAAAGAATCGGCCAGGCCATTTGCCTGAAACTCGCGGACTCAGGTTACGATATTGCGCTGCATTACGATCAATCCAAGAAAGAGGCCTTGCAAACAGCCCAATATATAAGGAAGAAGGGAAGGGACTGCGCATTATTTCGCTGTGATTTGGCCAATCAGCAGGAAACTTCCCGCTTAATTAAAACCGTTCAGAAAACTTTTTCCGATTTAAACCTTTTAGTGAATAATGCCTCAGTCTTTAAGCCCTCAACACTAAAAAAATCCTCCTTAAAAGACTTGGACAGGGACTTAAGTCTTAATTTAAAGACTCCTTTTATTTTGACGCGCGATTTTGCTAACATTTGTAAACAAGGGCAGATCATTAATCTCCTGGATACAAACATTGTTCAACATCAGAGCAGTCATTTTATTTATCTCTTAACGAAAAAAGCCCTTCACGAATTAACGAAAATGGCGGCGGTCGAGTTGGGACCGCAAATTCGTGTCAACGCGATTGCTCCGGGGTTTATTCTTCCACCCGCTGGCAAAACAGATTCCAAAAAGCTGATAAAAAATATTCCTTTAAAACGTCAGGGAAATCTCTTTAACATTAGCCAAGCAGTTGAATTTTTAATAAAAAACGAGTATCTGACAGGACAAGTCATCTTTGTGGATGGAGGAAAATCTTTATGGCCACAATCCGCATAACCAATTTAAAGCTAAAGACAATCATTGGCGTCAATGACTGGGAGCGCCATACCAAACAAAAGATTATTATTAATATAAAAATAGATTTTAATGCCGCGAAGGCGAGCCGTTCCGACAATATCAAAGACACGCTCGATTATAAGGCCCTTACGAAAAAAATTATTAAAACAGTCGAATCATCCCAATTTTTTCTTTTAGAAAAGCTAGCTCAAACCATTCTTAATCTTGTTTTAGAAAGCCCTTTAGTCAAAGAGGCCCACGTGCGCGTGGATAAACCGTTAGCCTTAAGATTTGCCGATTCTGTTTCGGTAGAAGTCAGTAAGAAGAGATGATGATTGAGCTTCCTTCTAATAAAAAGAACTCCAAATCTCACGCCAAGGTCAATAAAACCAGCGGGAGATTTGGAGTTAGAAAAGAAAAGCTCAATCACCAAGTCATTATAGAACTCGGCTCTAATATCGAGCCTGAAAAATATATCCCGAAAGCCAAACAATTGCTTTCCGAAAAGTTTAAAATCATTTCAGAATCGAAATTTGTTAAAACCAAGCCCATTGGAGGGATAAGCCAGCCTGATTTTATTAACGGGGCGGTTCTTTTAGAGACCGAACTAAGTGCCCAGGAATTAAAAACGGTCCTTAAATCCCTCGAAGAGCAATTAGGACGGAAAAAAGGATCTCCTTCCTTTGGACCGCGGACCATGGATTTGGATATTGTGGTATGGAACGACGAAATTGTTGATTCAGATTTTTATAAACGGGCTTATCTGAAAGAATCTGTGTTAGAATTGTGTCCTGATTTGAGATATTAATTTTTTTAATTGCAAAAAGAAAAATTATTGTTAACATAAATTCCATGCGATTTAAAGACAAAATAGTTGTGGTTACGGGCTCAACCCGCGGCATTGGTAAAACGATTGCTTTAACCTTTGCCAGAGAGGGGGCTACCTCTATTATTATTGGCCGAAACGCGCAAACAGCCGATCACGTCCGCGATGAATTCCACAAACAAGGATTCAAAGCGGAGAGTTTTGGCTGCGACGTTACAAATACGGAAAATGTTGAAAAAATGGTCAATAAAATTCTTGACAAATTCGGTCGCGTTGATATATTAGTTAACAATGCTGGCATTACCAGGGATAATTTACTCTTGCGGATGAGTGAGGCGGATTGGGATGAAGTCATCAACGTCAATTTAAAAAGCGTTTTCTGTGTAACGAAAATTATCGCCAAGGTCATGCTTAAGCAAAAGAAGGGCAAGATCATCAGCATTTCCTCGATCATTGGCATTACGGGTAATAGTGGCCAGGCCAATTACGCGGCCACAAAAGCGGGCATCATTGGATTCACGAAATCGGTGGCAAAGGAGTTGGCATCACGAAACATTACCGTTAATGCCATCGCTCCCGGATATATCGCAACCGATATGACCGCGCAGCTAAAAGACAATGCCCGGGAAGACATTCTAAAAAATATTCCCCTGGGACGACTTGGAAAATCGGAAGATGTGGCAGGAATTTGTTTATTCCTCGCTTCAGAAGAATCTAGTTATATAACAGGACAGACAATTGTTGTAGATGGCGGAATGGCCATTTAAAGAAAGAACCATAAAAGGAGGCTGATCAATGGCAGTCGAAGAGAAAGTTAAGTCAATTATTGCAGAACAATTAGGCGTTAAAATCGAAGAAGTCACTCCCGAAGCATCCTTTATCGATGATCTCGGAGCCGATTCTCTCGATACCGTGGAACTCATTATGGCTTTAGAAGAAGAATTCAATATTGAGATTCCGGATGAAGACGCGGAAAAAATGACCACGGTCGGCGATGCGGTCAAATACATCGACGAAAAAGCCTCCAATAAACAGGCCTAATTTTTCATTTTTCTTAAGAACCTTTTGCCTCGGCTTCTAAAGCCGAGGCATTATATTATCTGGGGGCCTAACTTGTGAAAAGACGCGTTGTTGTTACCGGAATGGGAGTTATTTCGCCTGTGGGAACAGGCGTTGAAAAGTTTTGGAAATCCTTAATTGAGGGCAAAAGCGGTATTCGGCCTATCCCTCACTTTGACACAACCAACTTTGATTCCAAAATCGCGGGAACAATTATCGATTATAACGCCCTGGATCATTTTTCTACCAAAGACGTTCGTAATCTTGCCCATTTTGTTCAATACGCCGTTGTGGCCGCCAAAGAGGCCATCGCGCACGCCAAATTAGATTTTAAAAATGTGGATTTAGACCGTGTCGGTGTCTTGATTGGCTCAGGAATTGGCAGTATGGACACGATCGAAAAGGCTTATGAAACCTATTCCACCAAAGGCCCCCAGCGAATTTCCCCCCATTTTATCCCTAAAGTGATTATTAACGAGGCCGCCGGCCACGTTTCGATTATGACTGGAGCCAGGGGGCTTTCCTCCTGTGTAGCCACCGCCTGTTCCACGGCAACCAATGCCATCGGGGACGCCTTTCGTTTTATTCAATATGGGGACGCGGATGTCCTTATTAGCGGAGGAACCGAGGCCGCCACGACCCCGTTAGCAGTAGGTGGATTTTGCGCCCTGAAAGCTTTATCTCAACGTAACGACGCGCCGGAAAAGGCCTCACGGCCCTTTGATTTAAACCGGGATGGTTTTGTCATGGCTGAAGGGGCGGGTGTCGTTATTCTCGAAGCCCTTGAACACGCGCAGAAAAGAGGAGCGCCGATTTTCGCGGAGATGGTCGGTTATGGCCGCACTTCCGACGCCTATCATATTACCGCTCCGGAAGAAACAGGCCGCGGAGCTGCCAAGGCCATGGAATTGGCTATGCAGGACGCGCAGTTAAAACCTGAAGATATCTGTTATATTAACGCCCACGGCACATCAACCAAGCTCAATGACCAGGTCGAAACCTTAGCCATCAAGCATGCCTTTAAAGAACATGCCAAAAAAGTGCCGATTAGTTCAACGAAGTCTATGACCGGACATTTACTGGGAGCCGCCGGCGGTGTAGAATTTATCGCGAGCATTTTGGCTATGCGCGACAATATTATTCCTCCGACGATTAATTTAGAAACACCTGACCCCGAATGTGATCTGGATTATGTCCCCAACAAATCACGAAAATTAGCCGACGTCAAGACAGCGATGTCCAATTCACTGGGCTTCGGCGGCCACAACGCCAGTGTCGTTGTAAAAAAATACCAGAAATAAAAGTTCATTTATTGTAGACATATTTTGGACTTTTTTCGTTCCATATGTTATATTTTAGCGAATGAGAACTTCTCTTGCTTTAAAATATAAGGTGCTATTATTTGTTATTTTAGGATTTTTGGGCTTTTCCCTGAATCCATGTTTTGCCCAAGGGAAACCACTCCCAGCGATCCCTAAGATCGATCATAGCCGACCTCCTTCTGCAGATCAATCACATAATCTAAAAGATCACGAAGAATCCAAAGAACCTTACACTATTTCTGTTGTGGGTTACCGCCTTCCAGAGACTCCTCAGGATGAACTATTGCTTGGTATAACCATACGAACGTCGATTGATTTAAAAGCTCAATTAGAAATAACCTTCTCTCGAGAGATTCAATTGCTTAAAGGTCATAAAGATCTAAGCCTCAAGCTCAAGGCCAATGAAGTCAAAACCTATTCCTACAAAATAAAAATACCTAAAGAATTAAAAAATAAAAAAATAACGACACAATTAAAAATCGAAGGGAGATTTGTTGTCCAGGATATTCAGGAACTCATCCTAGCCGATGGAAAATTTATTTTTGGCTCAAAGGAGCAAACCCAATTCCCGGTTACTCAATTGAGCAATGGCGATTCTTTTCTGATCATTCAGAGTCATTCATTTCAATCCAGTCATCGCAAGAGAATCCTCAACTTAAAAGAAATCAGAAAAGAATACCAAGTATCCGGCGCCTTTCTTTATGAAGATCGTATCTTCAATCGTAATGGCTTTTACAATATTGTAAACCGGCCCATCCGCCAAGCGGATGTTAAAATCATCGATGCTGATACTCAGGAGCAATTAGGCATTACAACAACGAATGAAGACGGAAGATTCTCCCTCACGATTTTCAATGATTATCAAATTAGAAATTTAAAAGTGGCTATTCTTACTCAGAAAAGCCAAACTCCTCAATTGATGAACCACAGTGTTAAAGATATTGATCTCGGAATTGTTTACGGGATGGAAACCATCATTTTGCATAATCCGGGAGAGAATATTGATTTTACCCAGTCGCCAGTTGTGGCGACATGGGAAATGGCAGGACGGCCTTTTAATATTTTTGATAATGGGATGGATGTCGAAGATTATTTCTCGGCTATTGGAGAAATAACGCCGGCGGCTCAACCACTAACCTTTTATTGGACATTAGGTGGAGCCGTTGGCAAATACTATGATATGAAAGGGGGAGTGTTCCTTAATGGTACGGTTGGCAGTGACGATGATAGTTACGATGACACTGTTATTCTCCATGAGACAGGACATTATTTGACGGATCAATATTCGCGTTTTGAAGATTTTTTTGGCGCTCACAGCTTTAATGGCCAGTATGACCTGCGTTTAGCTTATACCGAAGGGATTGCTACTTATTTGGCTGCGGCCATCCGAGCTTATAAAGGACTCACACAACCAGAATATTATCAAGATCCGGCTCATTACGTAGAAACGCATGGCGCAGATGGTCCAGCCCTCCGATGGTATGGATGTTTTGGAGATCCTGTCTGTGGTTACAATGGGTATTCTCGTTCATTAGACGACCAAGGTTCCGGAAATGAAGTTTCCGTAGGAGGAGGGCTGTATGATATTGTGGATTCATCCTTGACAAATGACAATTCCTTGGGAGACGACGACCTGCTTAATTTTTCTTTCCCTGAAGGGGACCGCTGGGTCTGGGATACCTTTGTCCTCATTAAAAACACATTTGACAGTCGAGAAAAGTTTGTGACGAATGAATCGATGTGGGATGGATTGCTAACTCTCGATAATACGTATCTTAATGAGTTGATTGCCGCCATGGATCTGGTCGGTGTCAAATATACACTGGATAACTATGAACCCAATGATTCCTTTGAACAAGCCACGGAAATTTTTCTAGGTGAAAACAGTCTCCGGACTTTTTATCCAGCTAATGAAGCTGATTACTTTCGCCTTAATTTACAGGCTGATCAACCCTACCTGATTTATACTTACCAACTCCTGGATGGCGCGGATACGATTCTTGAAATATATGATGATCAAAGGCAGCTTATCCAACGCAGCGATGATGATCCTTATTCTATACAAATAAGGCCAAATGATTATAAATCCGCGGGGATATTATTTTCTCCCAGCCAAACAGGAACGTATTTTATTAAATTTTTACGTTACCGTGAGCTTCTCTCTGAAGGTCTGCTGGATGGAGAATATGGTTATGCAACGTTAGTTGTCCAAGAAAGCCCTCTTAAAATTTCTTCTGTTTTTCCAGCCTCCGGAAATATTAACGGGGGAGAGAGGGTCACCATTCAAGGTGAAAAATTCACTTCCCAAAAAGATCTCGAAATCTGGTTCGGTGAATATCAATCAGAAGAAGTAACCGTCATTGATTATTATACCATTGAAGCTGTTGCCCCTGCTAACTTAAGAGGAATAACGGACGTGCTTGTTAAAGAAGAAGAAGCCGATGTCGAGGGACTTGGTCTTTCCGCCCTTAAAAAAGATGCTTTCGAGTATCAAGGGGAGAGTGTTGGACCTCCCATAGAATTCGAGGTCTTAAGTCCTTCCCATGGACCAGTCGGACGAGAAATTATCATCAAAGGAAAATATTTCCTAGAGCCGCTTCAAATTTTTATCAATTATCAGAGAGTTGCCTATACGCTGCTTTCTAGCCGAGAAATTTCTTTCAATATTCCTGCTTTAGAAGGGAATATTTGTGATCTTACGATTCGCCGCGGACAGGAAACACCTCTTTATCTTCCCAACGCTCTTGAGATAACAAAGGTATATCTCGAAAATCCAGAACTGCCTCTGCCGGCTTACTCAATGGTCGTTGATACCCTTAACGTGACTGATGATTTTTTAATGAACGAGCTTTATTTTTACATCGATTTTGATTTTACACCAACAGAGATCATTGATGTCAGTTTAACCTCACCGCAAGGGACGAAACTTCATATTTTTAATAACGTCCCGATCGCTGAAGACGCAGGCAAAGGGGTCGTTCAATGGGTTGACGGCCTTCATGGTTGGATGGGAGCTGATTTCTACAAAGGAGAGGATTTTGCCAGTTATCCCGGCAGTGAATCTTTCTCTAAATTTTTTGGAGAGAGTGCCAAGGGTTTATGGACTTTAGAATTTAAAACAGAAGGTAGGAGCAGTAAAGAGAATCCGATTCTTCATATATGGGGTTTGGAATTTCTTAAAAAATTTGCTCAGACACAGCCACGTTCCTTTTCAGATCTCATTTTCACCATCAATGAATACCGCAATTCTCTCATGGCTATAAATCCCTTTACGGAAAAACCTATTTACCATACAATCTTAGGAGAAAATCCTTATGATAGAAGCTACAATGGAGAAGAGGTTAGTGTGAGTCCAGATAACACTCAAGTCTGGACAGCTCCTCATTATGGAAAAGGGTTAGATATTTTTGAACCGTTGACAGGACAACGGATAAAACGTATTGAATTGTTTGATGGAGACTGGGGATATTTTAATATCCGTCCAGGGGATATTATTTTTAATGCCGAAAGCACAAAGGCCTACATTCATCGAAGGTATGATAGCCAACAACTGCTTGTCTATTCAACATCTTCATTTCAGAAAATAGGCAGAATTGACTTTCTTGATGGGGCTGATCAAACGGGCATTGCCCTTACAAGCAGTAAACTCTATGTTCTTAAAGACTTTTATGGAACCAATGACTTAATTTCTGTTTACGATGCCGGAGCATTGACAAAGATTAAGGATATTAGCACATTCCCCAATCCGATACGATGTACTGTGTCTGACGATGGGACATTATTATTTGTTATAACAGAAGACTACTTTGCCACTTATGACACAACCACGGAGGCTTTATTAGAAAGTTTTCCAATGGATGGCAACGCAAGTTACGGATTAACGGTTACTGAAGATAATTCTAAATCCTTTGCCACAATAGGAAGGTGGTATGCAGGATTGAATATCGTTGATATCGAAGGGAAAACTTGGGATACAGAAAATTTCCAGAATTCTAACTTAACCACATTTAATAAACCAGCCAAATTTGACTTTGCCAGTTTTGGAGAAAGCATTGTGATTGGCAACTGGTACGGTGATGAACTATATATCGTCGATCCTCGAACCAACAAGAGGATTACCCAATTCCAACAAGGGCCGGACCCAGGCTACTATATAAAATCGCTGGATGTCTTTGAAAAAGACTAAATGTTTAAGTCTATAAAATTTGAGGAAACAATGTTTGACATAATGTATGATATTATGTTATATTTCTTAAAAGGAGGCAATACTCATGATTTCCGTGAATATTCGAGAATTAACCCATCATCTTTCCTCTTATCTTAAGCAAGCGAAAGCAGGAGAAAGGATCGTTATATTAGAGAGACATTCTCCCGTGGCCGATCTTATCCCGCATAATGAGCACATCGAGTATCCTGGATGGAGAAGAAAAATCGAAAGAATCAAAATTAAAGGTGAACCGTTATCGCAAACAGTTATTAAAAACAGAAGAGAGGAAAAGCTGTGAAGGGTTTTCTGGATACTTCCTCGCTGTGTAAAAAATATATTGAAGAAGAGGGCTCTGATACCTTAGTGGAGTTTTTAAATGACCTCTCCGATGTGATTGTTTCTCCTATCTGCTGGATAGAGATGCATTCCGCTGTAGGACGCAGAGTCCATGAAAAAGAAATTACTTCTCTAGAGGCGGCACGGATTTATGAAGAAATGAAGCTGGATTTTAACTTCTTCGGCAAGGTTATCTGGAATGATGATCTTGAACATAAAAGTGTTGAATTGATTCGCCACTACCAGCTCAGGACACTCGATGGCATACAATTAGCTTCTGCTTATTTATCCCAGGCCGAAATGTTTGTAACCTCAGATAAAAAGTTGTTTGATATTGCTAAAAAAGAACTTAGAAAAGTTAAGTTTATTTAATCAGATGAAAAACTATAAAATTGCCGTTATTGCTGGAGATGGGATTGGGCCGGAAGTCATTCGCGAAGGCTTAAAAGTTTTAGACGCCGTCTCACAAAAATATAAATTTGAACTGCTCCCAACCCCGTTTAATTTTGGCGGAGAGCGGTATCTGAAAACCGGGGAAATTCTATCCGACGGGGAAATTAAAAAACTCAAAGAATTCGACGCGATTTATTTAGGCGCGATTGGCCACCCTGAGGTTAAACCAGGGTTATTGGAAAAAGGAATTCTGCTTAAACTGCGTTTTGATCTGAATCTCTACGTGAATTTAAGGCCCGTGAAACTCTACGCCAATGTGAAGACCCCGATTAAAGATAAAAAGCCCAAAGATATCGACTATCTAGTTTTCCGCGAGAATACCGGCGACGTGTATATGGGAGTGGGTGAATTTAAAAATAAGGGGGGCGCCAACGAGGTCGCGATCCAGCAGATGATTTATTCCCGAGAGCAGGTGGAGCGCTGTATTCGTTTTGCTTTTGAATATTTAAAGAAGCTCCATCAAAAAAACCCCTGGGTGGGACTTACAAAGGAAGAAATCAAAAAAGGATTCGTTGGTAAATTAACGTTGTGCGGCAAAACCAATGTCCTCACGTATGTCTTTGACTTGTGGGAGAGAGTTTTCAACGAAGTCGCTAAGAATTATCCCCTGATTAAAACCGATTATGTGCACGTGGACGCGATCTGTATTTACATGATTGAGGATCCCAGCCGTTTTAACGGCATCGTGACAAGCAACATGTTTGGAGATATTATTACAGATCTGGCGGCGGTGACTCAAGGCGGGATGGGGGTCGCGGCCAGCGCGAATATTAATCCGCAAGGTGTCAGCATGTTTGAACCTGTCCACGGTACCGCGCCTAGTTTTGCCGGCAAGAATATTATTAATCCGATCGCGAGTATTTTAACCGCCATGATGATGATGCGGCATTTAGGAGAAGAAAAGGCGGCGCAAGATATAGAAACATCCGTGCGGAAAGTCTTAAAGAAAATGAAATCCATGCTCGCGGGGAAGATGGGATACACGACCTCGCAAGTTGGGGATATGGTCGTAAAAAATTTAGGGAATTCTTAAAAAATGAAAACATACAACGTTGCCATCGTCGGCATTCGAGGCGCGGTTGGCCAGGAGATGCTCAAGATCTTAGAAGAGCGTAAATTCCCGGTCAATAAACTGTATCTTATGTCCCAGCATCCCGAAGAGTGTCCCACCTACAAATTTCAAGGTAAAGACATTAAAGCCACCAAGCTGGATCACGACGCTTTTAAGGGAATCCAGATAGGATTATTTTCTCCCGGCGCTGCCGTCAGTAAAATCTTTGCACCCTCAGCGGCCAAAGCTGGATGTGTGGTCATTGACAATACCAGCCAGTTCCGCATGGAGGCGGATGTTCCTTTAGTTGTCCCGGAAGTTAATCCGCAAGACATCAAAAAACACAAAGGGATTATTGCCAATCCGAACTGCTCGACCATTCAAATGGTGGTCGCCTTAAAACCTTTGCATGATTACGGAAAAATTAAAAGGGTGGTGGTATCGACGTATCAATCAACCTCCGGGGCTGGAACGGGGGGACCCGTTGAACTTAAAAATCAGCGTGAAGGAAAGATGGACATCAAAAAATTTTCTCACCAGATTCTCTTTAATGTCATCCCTCAAATTGACGTTCCGGTGGAGGATTACTACACCAAAGAAGAATTGAAAATGGTTAAAGAGACCCAAAAAATTATGGGAGATGATTCCATTAAAGTCACCGCCACTTGCGTAAGAGTGCCAGTCCTGCGCAGTCACAGCGAATCGGTTAATATTGAGACGGAAAAAAAGATTACTCGCGAAAAAGCCATCGAACTTCTTCAAAAAGCGCCGGGCGTGACCTTGATCGACGATTTAGAGAATAAAAAATATCCCATGCCTTTATTCTCCGATGGAAAAGATGATACATTTGTGGGCCGTATCCGTGAGGATAAAACCATCGATAACGGTTTAAATCTCTGGATTGTTTCGGATAATCTGCGCAAAGGCGCCGCGCTCAATGCCATTCAAATCGCGGAGAAATTGATTGAATTTGGGCTTGTATGAAGAACATCAAGCTCACCATTGAATATAACGGCACGCGTTACAACGGCTGGCAGATTCAAGCTCCGGGACAGAAATCCATCCAGGGTGAAATCAAAGAAGCCCTCCAGAAAATACTCAAAGAAAATATTTTGTTAATTGGCTCGGGACGCACGGACAGTGGTGTTCATGCCTTAGGCCAGGTGGCCAACTTTAAAACCAAATCCCTCTGGCCGCTTATTAAAATCCAAAAGGCCTTAAATGCCATCTTACCGGATGACATTTCCATTGTCCATATTAAGGAAGTCCCTTTAGATTTCCACGCCCAATTTAGCGCCAAATCCAAAATATACCGATATACAATTTTAAATAGAGAAGCCAAACCCGCGATTCTTCGCGATTTCTGTCTATTCTTTAGACCAAAATTAAATCTAACTTTAATGAAAAGGGAGGCCCGCTGCCTTTTAGGCCGGCATGATTTTAAATCGTTTCAAGCGACTCCTCCTCGAGAAATCCGCGAAAAAAATAAAAGCACGGTACGAACAATCAAACGTTTGGATATCAAACGTAAAGGCGATTATATTTTGATGGAAATCGAAGCCAACGGTTTTCTGCATAAAATGGCGCGTAATATTGTAGGAACTCTTCTGGAGGCCGGCCGCGGCCACTTACCCGCGGGAAGCCTCAAAAAAATCCTCGCTAAGAAAAATAGAATATCCGCAGGCGATACCGCCAAAGCCAAAGGGTTAGCTCTAGTAGAGGTAAAATATTAAGGGAAGAGAGCAAGTTTCTAACTTTCCAAACTTTCTAAAATTCTAACTTGACATACTCTCCTACATATGTTATCTTTGTAATGGAGGTTAATCCTATGATCCTTACCAAACTCAAAGAAAAAAACCAGCTCACTATCCCTCAAACTGTTGTCAAAGCTTTTCAATTAAAAACAAACGAATTATTCTGTGTGGACATTGAAGAAAATTACATTAAATTGACTCCCGTAGACGTTGAGCCAAAATATACACCTGAGGAATTACAGGCCATTGACCGTATTGTGGAAACAGAAAAAGGGCAAGGGAAAGCTTTAAAGCCAGGGAAAGAGTTTTTGGAATATGTTCGGAAGATAACTAAATGAAGAGCATTATTCCATTACCCTCGTTTGAACGCTCTTTAAAGAAATTAACCCCTCATGAAAAAAGTTTACTTGCCAAAAGCCTAGAAACGTTTGACGAATTCGTCCTTTCCGCCAAAGCGCCCTTTGGATTCCGTTTTAAAAAAATAAATCATGACAAATACGAATTTAGAATAGACATCCGCCTGCGCGTAGTTGTGAAAGAAATACAAGATACCTTTTATCTAGTTCTTGTCGGCGACCACGATACGGTTCGAAAATATTTAAAAACTTTTCGCTAATATCCTTCTTAAAACTTTCTACAAGCAGATTTTTTTGCTTTTCCAAAAAAAATATGGTATGTTTTAAGCACTATATTACAACCAGCTAATTCAAACTTACTTAATCCAGGAGGAAACAATGGGCAAAAAATATCTAGCAACGTTAAAATTCACTCTTTTTGTATGTAACTTTGTTGTATGCTCTTTGATCTCTCAAACATGGGCTGAGGCAAAACCAATCAGCACTGGTCCCGTGCGTGTTGTCGGCCGTCAGCTGCAAGTCGATTTTGATCGCGATGGCATCTATCAGCCCTTCTTTATTAAAGGACTCGGGTATCAACCCACCCCTATTGGCAGAGAGCCCAATTCAAGTTACTGGAGCTCGATTATTTATCAAGACGCTAATATTTATAATCGCGATTTGTCATATTTAAGAAGCATGAATGCCAACGCCATTCGAACCTGGGCAACCCTTTACTATCCTACACTTCCTACCAAAGATACCCGTAAATTTTTTGACGCTTGTTATAATAGTGGCACAGACCCTATTTATATCACGGCAGGTTTTTGGGTGGATCCCGTATGGAATCCAATAACCGGACAAGCGAACCAAGATTTAACTAATCCTGCTGTCATCAATTATTACAAAGATTTATTCCGTACTTATGTTCAAACCTATAAAAATCATCCTGCGTTACTTCTCTGGGCTGTAGGCAATGAAAATAATATTGCTTACTATGGACCGGGAGGTGCTGGGGCCTGGTTTGATTTGGCTGAAGAATTAGGAAAAGTGGCTTATGAAGTAGAAGGGGCTAATTATCATCCCGTGTCTATTGGGAATGGGGGACTTAATCATATTGGTCAATATGATGCTTCATTAGCTCATATCGATATGTGGGGGATTAATTATTATGAATATGATGATGATCCTTCTTTTGGAAACTTTTTTGGGGATTACGCCAATCTTTCCTCTAAACCCATGTGGATAACTGAATATGGAATCGATGCTTATGATAATTCAGGAGCTCCACATCCCATTCAAATTTTTCAGGGCCCAAATCAAAAATCTTATTCTCAAGCCAATAGAAAACTCTCGCCTGGAAATAAAACAGGCACTGAGGACCAAGCTACACAGGCCCAGTGGAATACCGCTTTAGCCCAGGATTTAATTCGCAACAATGACATTAACAACGGTGGTACTATCTTCGAATATTCGGATGAGTGGTGGAAGGCCAGCGGCTCACCTTCAAGCCACGGTTTTGGCGGTTATAACAATAATCACTTCCCCGATAGTTTTATGAATGAAGTGTGGTTTGGGGTTGTGGCTATCGAAGATAATGGTTCTTCTCCTGATAAAATTGTTCCTCGACAGGTTTACACCGACTTGGGCAGTTCTTTTCTTCCGTTTATCTTAAATCTGGGAGTGCCTTTTCATCTGGCTGAAAATGCCAATTACGACGGCGCTGCGAGCGCTCAAATGGCTCTGGATTATTTAAGCACCGCCGCTGTGCCTTCCCAAACGCAATTGCAGGATTATGGCCGCAGCCACAATGATCCCAGTAACAGCGGTCTTCCCTATATTGATGCCAAGGGAATACATGCGACAATGGAAAATTACGCGCCCGTTGGATATGAATTCGAGATTGGTTCCTCCACGGATCAGCTCCAGGCCATGGCCGGGCTTTGCTACTGGATCAGCTTTGATTTAAATTATAAAGGGCTCGATCCGCGCTTTGTTCCAGGGCTTGTGCCGACGAAGGGGACCTATCAGCGCTGGATGGTCGTGCAGGGAGTTTCCACCGAACTTGACCCACAATTAGCGAAGAATTACACCATTAATGGTGTGCGGGTCAGCGATCCTGACGTGCAAGGAATTGGCGGGAATAAATATGTCTCAGGGAATGAATGGCTTAAAACCTATTTTCGACCTTTGGTCTCTAACGACAGCTTGAATGGTAAATACGCCTACGTCGTTGAACCACCGGGAACAAGTGACGCGAAAGTCATTGTCAGACAAACGGAACCAGTATATGTTGGACATTCCCGATCAGATGATGCCATCAAAAGAGCCTGTGAAGTTGGTCTAGAAAAAAATGTTGCTCCTTACGACAAGACCGTAGATGATTATCTTGAAAAGACCAAACCTGAAGAAGTATTCAAGGTAGAAAGCGCCCAAGGCGATTATTATTTAGTTACGTTTGAAGCTACGAACGACAGCGATCTCGAAGTACAGGGAACAGGGACATTCATGGTAGCAAAATTAGATAAAGATCTAAGTATTCAAGAAGTCTCAACGGTCAAAAGCCCTGTCAAATATTTGCGCGTTACCGAGACTGAAGCCTTAGAGATTGTTCGACAAAATGTCCGTCCTTTTCAAGGAGCCTCTAGCGTTCAATTAGTTGCCGACAAATTATCCAGTCCGTTTGCTCCAACTTGGAAAATTACAGAATTGAATACAGAAACGGTTTATTTTGTTGATCAAGATGGAAATTTCAGTCGTCAAGAGGGGAAATAAGAAAGTATTGACATTTAACGGTAAAATGTTATACTTTTTTTCTCTCAATTCTTAACAAGGATTAACGTTATGTACAAACAACCAAAAACACACATGGCGAAAGCCAGTGACATCGAAACAAAATTCTACGTCATTGACGCCAAAGACAGAATATTGGGAAGGGTGGCGGCGAAAGCGGCCACGATCCTGCGCGGGAAGCATAAAAGAATTTTTACCCCTCACGTCGACTGCGGAGATCATGTGATTATTATCAACGCCGAAAAAATTAAGGTAACGGGTAAAAAGATGCAGGATAAAACATACGAGCGCTATACAGGATATCCATCAGGCAAAAGAGTGCTGACCTTAGAACAATTGCTTAAAAAGAAACCCACTGAGGTCATGAGATTAGCGGTGACCAGAATGATAGCCAACGGCCCATTAGGGTATAAAATAGCGGAGAAATTAAAAATTTATGCGGGGGATAAACATCCCCATGCCGCGCAAAAACCGGTTGTTTTGGAAGTATAATATTAAAGGAGAATACAAGAATGGTAGAGATCGTTAAATACGCCGCGACAGGCCGACGAAAAACAGCCGTTGCCCGGGTAGAAATCACCCCCGGCAGTGGTAAAATTATTGTTAATAAACGTGCCTTTGAAAACTATTTCCCTCGGGAGACTGACCGTCTTTCCATCCTCGAGGCCCTTAATACAACCCGTTCGGTCAATAAATTTGATATTAAAGTGAAAGTCACTGGCGGCGGTTCAACCGGTCAGGCCGGGGCTTTTCGCCTGGGGCTTTCACGCGCGTTATCCTTGTGTGATCCTGAAAATAGGATCTCTCTTAAAAAAGTTCACTTTTTGAGCCGAGATCCACGCATGAAGGAACGAAAGAAACCAGGACAGAAAGGTGCTCGTCGGAAGTTCCAGTGGGTAAAAAGATAACATTAAGTGGTAAGTGATAAAGGGGTAAGTGGTAGAGAATCTTATACCACTTTACCACTCCTACCACTTTTACCACTTTAAAAGCCTATCTCAATTTAGGTTGACGAGATAGGTTTTTTCATTTAATATGAAATTTTCCTAACATATTCTAAAGAAGGCATCAAGTATGATTAAAGTCGGTATTGTTGGAGTAAGCGGTTATTCCGGGGCAAAGGCTTTA
>ORJL010193316.1_pt1 | contig 28733 bp, 32 predicted proteins | sample 1779941 | NCBI WGS metagenome assembly ORJL01 (sample SAMEA104232317, study PRJEB22302) | groundwater metagenome | biome: forest; feature: aquifer; material: groundwater | place: USA | collected 2011-08-07 | depth 5.8 m
AAGCAAAAGCTTCCGGGCAAGGTAGCGATTCTGAGACTGGAAACGCTCCTGTTGGCATTTAACTTCAATTCCCGTGGGTAGATGGCGTAAGTGCACACAGGTAGAAACTTTATTCACATTCTGTCCGCCGGGCCCCTGTGCGCGGATAAATTTCTCGACAATATCCTCTTCGCGCACGCCTAAACGCGCCATCATCTCCTGAAGCGATTTTTCTTTCTCTAGTCCAACCATTAAATTAGTCTTTCCCTTCTTTACTATGCACTGCCAGCCAAATAGTCTTTTGCTTAGGATGCGTCCACTCAACGCGATGTGGAGTATTTGCAGGAATTAAAATATAATCCCCTTCTGTTAATTTAACTAAACGATTGTCTTTACGGAATCTTAATTTACCTGCGCCCTTAAGCACAATCACCCATTCATCATGCGCTTCTTTAAGCCATTTTCCTTTTTCAGTAACCTGGCCTTGTGAAATAATCCGCTCGATTTTAAGCTTGTTATTTACTAAAAGCGTCTGGAATATTTCTTTATCTTTTCTGGTAGTAATTTTAGAATAAATATTTCCGCAACTGCTTCCTTTAGCCATTATTCCCTATTTTCGCAATAATGCTGACCTTCTCCTGGCCAAATTCTACGAAATCTCCCGCTCGCAGCTTTCGACGAATACGGGTTTCCACTTCTCCGTTAACTTTGATTGAGCCTGACTGGATTAATTGCCTGGCTTCAGCCCCGCTTGCCGCAAGCCGTAAGACTTTAAGCATATTATCTAATTCAATAAAATCAGATTTTAGTTGGAAATTCATTTCAAAGCCTCTTTGCGCAAAACAAAGAAGACCGGGATAGCCGCTAATTCCACAATAACGCTGACAATAATGACCGCGAGTATAGATTTTTCATACAATAATCCCACAAGCGCGCTGCCGATAAAAATTGCCAGGCCGTAAGCTGTATTAAATATTCCGTAGCCGGTTCCCCTTTTCTTTAAAGGCGTCAGGTCGGCAATCGCGGATTTCATAATTGTCTCATGACACCCCATAACAATTCCCCATATAACAGCTCCAGCTAAACACAAGGAAAAGTTAGTCGAAAAAATAAAGAAAGGTATAACCATTGAAAGCACCGGAATAATAATCAAAGTAAAAAGTCCTGCTTTTTCATTATTGTGCCTGGCTTTAAAAATATCATAGGACTTTCCGATAGCCAAAGCCGCGACAGCGTCCACCCCCATGGCCAAAGCGTAAAATAAGGGTATTTGCGCGTCAACTAGCACATGTTTATCTTTAAAATGATAGCCGATCAACGCGAAATTAGTAAAACCGATAGTGGTAATAAAAGTAAAAGCTGTATAAATCCAAAAAGTCTTGCTTAATTTTTCCGGTTCACGGCTTTTGACTACAGAGTCTTCTAAGGTTTGCGGATTTGGTACACGGCGCCAAGCAAAATAAATACAAAGCATAACCAAGATCAACGGCACCCAAAGCAAGGCATAACCCTGTTGATAATCCCTTATACTCCTATCGCCTTTACCAAGCATCATAAAAAGCACAGTAAAAATTAACGGACCGCTGATCGCGCCAATTTGATCAAGCACTTCAGCTATGGCAAAACCAAAACCTGTGCCTACTTGTTTAGTGGCTTGTGAGAGAATAGTATCTCTTGCCGGACTGCGTATAGCTTTACCTAATCTCTCCATTATGATAAAAATAACCGCAACCTGCCATATTCCAGCCAGAGACAACAAAGGAACACTAATCAGCATTCCATAGCCTAAGAAAGTAAATATCCAATAAGCTTTGGTCCTATCGGCAAAATATCCTGAAGCCAGGCGAATCGTATAACCTAAAAACTCGGCAATCCCGGCGACAATACCTACAATTGCGGCATTTGCGCCCAAAGTCTTTAGGTATGGCCCATTAACGCTGCGTGCCCCTTCATAGACTATATCGCCAAAAAGGCTGACCAGGCCGAAAAGCAGTATCAACTGAAATGCAGATTTTTTTTGATTAGTCATTTTAAATCCCTGTTGTTGTCGTAGAAAGACCGTCCGCAGGATCATCCGCCACATCATCACCTGCACCGCCACCCTCGATATCAGCCTCAACCCCCATATCCGCTTCGCTGCCGACAGACGAGCCGCTTGTATCCACTTCTGTGCCGATATCGCTTCCAGAGCTTATAGCGCTATCCGTAATTTCAGAAGAAAATTCGGAATCGGCGCTAATATCCGCATCCAAGATTTGCTCTCTTTCTTCAATATCAATGCCGACGTTAACATCTGTTTGCAGGCCGTCATCACCCAAACCAACACCCGCATCGATATCAATTAAACTTCCGCCGGTTTCCGTGGTTATGTCTGTTTCAATATCCGGGCCGCTGCCGGGGCCTATTTCTCCTGGGCCACCAACCTCAACCGATGAGCCGTCATTCGAAAATGAAATATCTACCTGACTTCCGCCGGACGTGCTTTCGCTTATGCCAGGCGTATTTTCGCTTACGCCTACTGATACGCCCGCGTTAGTAACATTTATATCTCCCGGAGCAAGTTGCGTGCCGGGCATCTGCGTAATTTCTGCCTTTTGGCCATACCTATCCGGAGCAACCATGCGGCTTCCTTCACGCATTCCTCCGATAGCATTATCAACAACAATATCCCTCTGATCAAGCCTGCCCGGCTCTGCCGCGAATAAAATAAACGGGTTGAAAACAAACGGCATAATTACAAACAATAAAAATATTTTTTTCATAGTTTACCTCCCGCTTAAAATGAAAAAATCATTTCCATACCCGCGATATGGCGCCTGCGGTCAAAAAAACCATTATCATTATCAGACTTGATAAACCTGTAAAATGTCCGCATCGCGATATCAGGCTTAAAATGATAAGTCACAGCAACATAATTATCCAAGCGCCTGTCTGAGCGCTCATCGCTATCAAGTGAAGACAAAGAAGAAAATTCCGGGTATTCTCCCCAATCATAGCCGGTAGAAATATCAAAGTCGGTATTGCGGAGAAATCCGACCGGAGTATGCAGCCCTATCCTGCCTAAAATACCCTGCCTGATAAAATTATCACCCCGAGGCCGGTTAAAGTTAAATTCAGGTTTAAGGAAGAAAAACCTTTTAAAATCCGACGAATAAAAATACTGGGTCAGGCCCACCCCGCCACGGAAACCGTCGCGCGATGTACGCGAAGGGTTTGAGCCATCTTTGTTATATTCTAACATAGATAAGCGGGTATAAAAATGGGTCCTGGTCTTCTTCCAAAAAGAAATATCCGCGCTCAAAAGAAGCCGATTGATCACCGAGAAAAACTCACTACGCAGGAAATTTGCCCGGAAATCGTAACGGCTGCCAAAAATCACTGCCCGCTCGCCGATTATTTTGCGCTTTTTAACATCTACAGCAAACCCCTGGGAAGTAAAATCAACCGCTTTTACTCCTCTGTCATGCCACTTCTGCTGCCCTATATAAATCGTATCCAGGCGGTAGTCTTTTTTCAATACCAAAGGATAACTCAAATCAATATCCAAAGAATAAAATACACCGTCCCGCTTTTTCGTATTCACTAAACCTTTATTATCCGGGACCAATAAAGGATTACTGTCATAAGCAATCCCGGTTTTAATCAAAGAATAAGGTTTTTTCTCGATTTTCCTGGCTGCTTTTTGCGGCCGCAAACGCAGGCGGTTAAGCTGAGCCTGCGCCCAATTAGAATATTTGATTGAAACATTCGCCCGGATTACTTCTCTTAATTCCACTGCCGCCTTTTCCCGCTCGCCAGCCTTAAGATAAGCGCGGCTTAAAAAAATCCTTGCCGGGATATAATCCGGATGTTTTTTAAGAATACCTTTATAAACTTTTATGGCTTCTTTTTTACGGCCGAGTTTTTCTAAAGTAAATCCGCGATAGCGCAAAAGAAGATAATCATCGGAATATTTCTTAATGAGCGCATTAATAGCTTTTAATGCCTTGGGGTACTCTTTATTCTTGAGTAATTTTACAAAATCAGAAGATAGAAAAGCTTCACTTGAGATTAAAACAGGGGTGATTTTTAATTTCTTGCCGGGTTCATCGGCAAAAGCAACAACGTTAAAATGGAGAGAACAAAAAATCAGAGCGGTTACAATAAAAAACAGGTATTTTATCCGCACGATCGCGCTCCTTTCTTTAATTTAGAAACTTCTAGTTTTTTGTCTGTGCATACACAGCCTGAGCAAAACGGATACCCATTAACCTAATAGCCTCCTTACCACGCACGGTAAGATCAGTTATAAACAGAAATTGCTGGCGACTCTCTTTTACATACGCCTTAAGCCGGTAGTGCGTCCCCCATGGCTTCTCAAATACAATTACAGTAACCGGTGTTTCAGGCTTACGATAAGAACTCGTTTCAGCAATCTCGGCTAAACGCTTGCGCACTAAAGAAGCGTCATGTTCCGGATGCAGATAGAAATCAGCAACACATAATAAACTGCGATTGCCACTCGTGGCGTTAAAGATATTGGTTGACCATAGGCGCGAGTGCGGAATAATAACTTCGGTATCATCTGGCGTTACTATATGCACTGCCCGGGAATTTATCGACTTAACCTCTCCGTAAGTACCGTCGATTTCGATCCAGTCGCCGGGCTGATAAGTATTCTCAAGAACGGTTATAAGGCCTGCGATAAGACAGCTGCCATAATCCTTAAACGCATAGGCCAGCGCCAAACCTACGCTTGCGATAAGCGCTATGACATTTTGAAATTTCGGCTCGATAAGGATGGGAGTAACAACGATTATTGCTCCAATCCCAATAGCAAGGCGCAATATTGGAAGAGGGCGCAAAACAAAAAGGCGCAGCCGCGCCGGAACAATCTCTGCAAGATGACGAGTCGCCCATCGGACTATTGCTGCAACAAGCCAAGCCAAAACAAGCACTCCTGCAACAAGAAGCATATCCTCCCAGGTCATTTTCTTCAATATTCCCCATGTACTCGGGATATCATTCATCTCAAACCTCCATTTAACAATATCTCCACCTTACCTATCCTAGCCTCTCATCTTCTAATAAAAAAGCAACTCTTTCATTTATTATGTTAAAAAGAGTTGCTTGCGTTGATCGCCGTCATTATCATATCACCTCATTGTGAAAAATATAGTTTAACACCGAACAATCAATCCTTCAAGAAAAACCATACAAATAAACAGGAATAACACCCTAATTCCTATAGTATGGCCAGATAAAAAAATCCCCGACAAGTTATTCTTTTCGGGGATTGGCTATCAATCATTACCTCTCAATGACTTACGAATAATGGGGTGGCTAACGGGATTTGAACCCGCGACCCCCAGAGCCACAGTCTAGTGCTCTAACCAGTTGAGCTATAGCCACCACAATCTATTTATTTTCAACAGCAGTTTCAGCCGGCGGTGCTTGTTCCTGCGCCTGTGCCGGTGTTTCTGTTGGAACAGATTCTTTCCTAAAGCTATCTTCAACGGACTTTTTTAATTCCTGCCCGATATCGAATACGCTGCCGATAACTGACTTAGTAACATCCCCTGCTTCTTTTACTGTGCCTTCAATTACTTTCCCGGGAAAAGCGATAACATTATCGGTAAGTGTACCATTGGCTTTTCTGCCTTCGGCGATCTTATTTTCAAGTGCCATTTTAATATTACTAAAGCCGAATTGCGGCTGATCCATTTTAGTTTTAATGGTAAAATCAAGAACGATTTTGCCCTGGTTTAAAGCCCGGAATATATCTAGGACCACATCAGTTATCTTTTCCGTTCTACTGGCATCTTCGCCATTCTGGCGCTGGACCCGCTCCATTTCCGCAAGCTCTAAATGACAGGTTGCGGTGATGTCATTGTTAAGCCCGTGGATATCGCTGTTAAAATTAAGCTTGGCTTTACCGATGCGCGCCTTTTCCAAATTAACCCAGCTTGCATAATATGGATACAAATATACTCCGTCTATATCCTTAATTTTTAAATCTGCCTGCATATCTTTCTTAAATAGATTAATCCAGCCGTTAAGCAAAATCTTGCCGACGCTAGAGCCATCCTTCCAGGGAATATTTGCCTTTAAATCAAAATGCGCGGTCTCTGAAACCGGCATCAAATAAAGATTAGTTAACTTTAAGTCTATTTCCGTAATGGCAATTTTTAAGCCTTCATTACTTACATTATAATCTATTAAGTCCACGTTGCCGTTTTTAACGCGGATATTCTTAAAAATCATGGGCACAATAGCTTGCTGCGGGGCTGCCGGTAAAGGCTCTTTCGCCGGAGGATTTTCTTTAATCAAAACAGCCTCTGCCGCATTTAGCGCGGATTCAACCATAGTATTGCTGACTATTGGCGGTTCTTCTTTCTTAACCGGCTTTAACTCATAAGAAATATGCGGGCGTTTTAATTTCAAAAGGTTAAAAACCAGTTTGCCCCGCATAAACCCGAGGATGCTTGGCGATACATAAACCGAGTCCGCGCTCATTAACCCTTCAATATTTAATTTATTTATTTTAATGTTTATCGGAGGAATAAGAGTTACCGAGCCAATAGTGGCTTTCTTTTGAGTAGATTCCTGGATTTTAGCGACAACTATTTCTTTGCCTTTTACCGCTACAAATGCGCATATGCCAAGATAAATTAATACCAGGATTACCAAAACCACCAATAATATTTTATTTAATATTTTCATAGCTTTTCAATCTCCCCTAAATTTTTTGCGGTCATTTAATGCGCCTGGGCCGGATCGAACGGCCAACAACCGGCTTAGAAGGCAGGTGCTCTATCCAATTGAGCTACAGGCGCATAAATCTATTTAACCTTCGGTTTTTAAGCTGAAGGCTCGATTTTACCTTCGATAACTAACGCTTTTGGCTTAAGCGCATTTAAATCTATGTTAAAAACTTTTAACCAATATTCCGTGCTTTTAAGCTTATCAGGCTTTTGATCATAAATCAACCCCAGATTAAGCTGGGCAGAGCGATAATTTCCGTCATACACAAGTGCCTGGATAAAATTTTTCTCCGCGGCTTTTAAATTGCCTTTTTGCACATTATCAATGCCGGCATTATTCTGCATGATTTTCTGAGAAAATTTATCTTTAGGATCCGCAAGCACCACCTCGGAAGAACCAAAATCACCTTTGCTTAAAATAATATATTTCTTTGGTTTCATCTCTTCTAAATTGATATTAAAGATATCCAGCCAATAATTTATTGACTCAAGCTTAGAGAATTTCTTCTCATATATAAAACCTAAATTTAATTTTACCGTCTGATAATTATTATCAATACTTAAAGCTTTTTTAAATGCGGCTAAAGCTTTATTCATATCGCCATTCGCCAAATAAGCAACGCCAAGATTGTTGTAAATAATATTCTGGTACCTGCCGTCAAAGCTTAAGAGGATAGCTTTATCGTAAAGAATAATAGCTGCGTCAATATCGCCATCCTGCTGCTTCTCTAAAGCCTCATTATAATAATTCGCTACTTCTTTGGCAGCCAACTCTCCGGCATAGGAAATTCCGCTAAAATTAGAAACGGCTAATAACGAAAATAAAAATATTACTCTTAGCATAATATTTTCCTTCCTTAAAAATAAATCGGGGCGACAGGACTTGAACCTGTGGCCTCCTGCTCCCAAAGCAGGCGCTCTAGCCAAACTGAGCCACGCCCCGTAAATCTACTAATCTATACCTTCGCCTTTGCGGAAAACGCAAACGCAGTTTTTACCCTTACACTTGGCTTCAAGAAGCGCGGCTTGCGCCATTTTTTCAACTTCTTCACTGGATAAACCTAATTTATGCTGGGCAATACCGATGCTTGCCGTCAATTTAAACATCCCCAAAGAAGAAGTCCTGTTTTCGGCAAATATCGCCGATTCTATTTTAGAGCGGATCTTCTCACCCACGATAGCCGCATCTTTAGCAGTAGTCTCAGGCAAAATAACCATGAATTCTTCCGGGCCAAAACGGCTGATTATATCTACCTTACGCACGTTTTCTTTAAGTACTTTGGTGATTTCTTTTAAGGCTTTATCACCGGTACAATAACCATGCTCCTGGTTACACCCGGAAAAATTATCAATATCAACCATCAAAAGGCTTAACGGCCGGCGGTAACGTTCAGCACGATAGATTTCCTCAAAAAGCTGTTCCTGAAAATAACGGTGGTTATACAAGCCGGTCAAAATATCGATATTATAAATATTGGTATATTTCTCGGTTAAACGCATATTCTCGATGCGTAAACCCAGATACCTTCCCACCGCATCTAAAATTTCCAAATCCAGCTCGCTGAATACTGAGCCGTCTTTTTTCTCGGTAACACTTAATACACCAATAATCCCTTCGCTTATCTGCACCGGCACTATGGCAAATGATTTGCTTGTATAGCGCGACAGACGGTCATGGGTCAAATAAGGGAATTCTTCGGCTACGTCTTTAACCAACAAAGGCTTTCCTCTCTGGGCAACCCAGCCTCCAAACATCTCCCCCAGCTTAACATGGGCGTGCGCTGCCTTGGCGCTCAAACCAAAAGAACCCTTCATAAACAATTCACCCTTAGCCTCATCCAAAAGCATGAAAGAGACCTTATTCACCTTAAACATTTCGGATAATTCACTCACTAAAAATGAGATTATTTTATCCAATTCATTCAGCGAATTAAGGGTCGTGCACATCCCTAAGAAAAGATCAACCACCCTCTTTCCTTCAGTCGTGGCTGTGCCGTTAGTATTATCGGTTTTATTGAGTTCAAACATAGTTTATAAGTATATCATTATTGTTTCGCGTTTGTCAAAAGCATTCTTGCCTTCTTTAATGCCAGGAAACGATGGCTCATTTTATGCTTTATTCTTGGCCCTAATTGGGCAAAGGTTTTTTTATACTTTGGGATATAAAATAACGGGTCATAACCAAAACCAAAATGCCCTTTGGGCTCAAAGGCAATCAAGCCGTTACACCTACCTTCGACTACGCCCACCAAACCGCTTTTATCCGCTATCGCCACAGCGCAGGCATAGTAGGCTTTTCTCTTTGAAAGCGGTAAATCTCCCAATAATTTTAAAACTTTTTCGTTATTTTTATTATCACTTTTATCTTTACCCGAAAACCGCGCGGAATTCACCCCCGGCTTTCCGCCTAAAGCATCAATACAAATACCGGAATCTTCACCCATGGTAAGTTCGCCGGTAAAATGGGCAATTTTAACTGCCTTTTTTATCGCGTTATCCTGAAAAGTTTTTCCGTTTTCGATAATCCGGGGAGTTTTAGGATAATCTGCCAGGGAAGTTATCTTAAAATTTAAACCGGCAAGGATCTCTTCGATCTCCTTAAGCTTCTTCTTATTTTTGGTCGCGACGACTAATTCTGTTACCATGAAATATCTTCAAGACTTCTACGCTGACGCGTAATCAGATCTTCGATGCCTTTCTTGGCTAACGTGAGCATTTGATCGGATTTTTCTTTGCTGAAAGTATTGCGCTCGGCTGTCCCTTGTATCTCGATAAATTCTCCGTTTGAAACCATAACCACGTTCATATCCACTTCTGCCTGCGAATCTTCTTCATAGCATAAATCAAGCATCAGCTCACCCTTAACAATGCCAACGCTGACTGCGGCAACATAAGCCTTGATCGGAATAGCCGATATTAAGCCATTTTTCTTTATTTTATTTAAAGCATCGGCCAAAGCAATAAAACTCCCGGTGATGGAGGCAGTACGAGTACCGCCGTCTCCTTGGAGCACATCGCAATCAAGCCAAATTGTGCGTTCGCCAAGTTTAGTCATATCGGTAACTGCGCGCAAAGACCTACCCACCAGGCGCTGTATTTCATGGGTCCTCCCGGAATCTTTACCGCGGGAAATACGAGTCTGGCAGGAACGCGGAAGCATGCCATATTCTGCGGTTACCCAGCCATTTCCGGAATTCCTTAAAAATGGCGGAACACTTTCCTCAACCGATGCCGAACAAATAACCTTGGTATGGCCAAACTCAATCAAGCATGAACCTTCGGCATATTTTAAATAATTACGGGTAATATTGATCTTCCTTAACTCTTGCGGCGACCTTCCGTCAGAACGAACCACATCTGCCTCCATTCTTATAGATATCTTTTCCTTTTGCGTCAATTCCGACGACCAGAGGAAAATCTTTCACTTCCAGTTTATAAATTGCCTCCGGGCCCAAATCAGCAAAAGCCGTAAGCTTATTCGATTTTACATATTTTGATAACAATGCCCCGCAGCCGGCAAGGGCAAGAAAATAAACCGCTTTATTATTTTTAATCGCCTCAACTACTTCTTTACAACGCCTGCCTTTGCCGATCATCGCGGCTAAGCCGGCTTTAAGCAAACCAGGAGTAAATTCATCCATGCGCGAACTAGTCGTGGGGCCGCAGGAACCGATAACTTTTCCTTTGGGTTTTGCCGTAGGGCCGCAATAATATATGACCGCGCCCTTGATATTAAACGGTATTTTATCCGCCAGCCTCTTATGCGCCTGGTCCCGGGCAGTATAAATTACACCGCTTAATAAAACTTCATCCCCGGTATTTAATTTCGCAAGTTCTCGCTTATCTAACGGCGTTGTGATTTTTTTGATCATATTATTTTTGTCGCGCTGCGCAAAGCATGGCAACTAATGCTTACGCAAACCGGTAGCCCCGCAATATGTGTAGGATAAGTCTCGACTTTAACAACTAAGCATGTAGCTTTACCGCCTAAACCCATAGGCCCGATATTTAATTTATTAATACGCGCCAATAAATCTTTTTCAAACGCGCTTGATTTAAGATTTATATTACGCAGAAGCGCCTTCTTCGCCAGTAACGAAACAAAGTCCGCAGTCCCGCCGATACCTACACCCACCACATAAGGCGGACAAGCATCAGGACCTGCGTCTTTTACTGCTTGGACAATAAATTTCTTTACGTCCTCCTCGGTAACCGTCGGCTTAAACAACTTCAGTTGGGTTTTATTTTCACAACCAAAACCTTTAGGCAAAACCGTGATCTTTATTTTATTGCCTTTGACGATATCCGTATGAATTACTATCGGCGAATATCCGGATTTTCCGCGCAGAAGCGGATCCTTAACTATAGAATTGCGAAAACATCCTTTTTTATAAGCTTCGTTTACTCCGGCATTCACTGCCGAATTTAGGTCCCCTCCGGTTACATGTACATCCTGGCCGATTTCCATAAACACGGTAATAAAACCGGTGTCCTGGCAAATAGCCAGGCTCTCGTTGCGGGCAAAAGACGCGTTTTCGATTATGGCTCTGAGGATTTTCTTTGCGCGGGCGTTTTTTTCTTCACGTAAAGTTTTACGTAAAACCCGCAGAACATCCGGCCTTAAAATTAAATTCGCTTTTAAGGATAGCTCATAAACCGCTTCTTTTATCTTAGATACAGTTATCTCTCTCATCAGCTTTGTATTCCCTGGTTACCGTGGTCTGGATTCCGCCGCGCGGGTTAAATTCCCCTCTGATTCTCGCCCATCGGGGCTTGGCCGCCGCGACAAAATCCTCAAGCATTTTATTGATCAAATGCTCATGAAAAATACCGATATTGCGGTAAAAAATAGTATACATTTTAAACGATTTAAGCTCGATACAATATTTATAAGGGGAATATTCTATTTCAATCGTGGCAAAATCCGGCAAACCTGTTTTGGGGCAAATACAGGTGAATTCCGGGATATCCAAACATATCTCATATTCCTTATCCGGATATTGATTTTTCCAGACATCGATTTTAGGAGTTTTAAGATTGCGAATATTCGTTTGTAAACCTTCATAAGAATTTTTCTTTTTCATTTCACACCTATAATTTTGTGCATCTGCGGGATAACACAGGCAGTCACATTTTCTTTAAAACACATTTCCTTAAAATTATCCGTTTTTTGTTTAAGACGGTTGTGGTCATCCTGGCCGTCAGGTTGTAAGACCAAAAGCGCCGAACGATTTACGTCTTTGATAATTTTTATCGCCTCAACCATGTCTTTGGCTTGGGTTGAATCGCAGATAACCGCTTTGATAAAAGTTTCTTTACGCGAAGAAATTTTTAAGAATTTACGGTGCGCGGTCCATAAATCCGCTAAGCCCGTTGAGCTGGGAAGTTTAAAATCCATAGCCACGATATCCACATAATTAATGACTTCCTCTAAAGCATCGGCCAGCGTGCCGTTTGTCTCAAGGTAATTTTTTATGCCGGCATTATAACTCATCTTTAATACTTCCTTTAGGAAATCTTTTTGAAAAAGCGGTTCACCGCCTGTGAATGAAACTGAATGATGTTTAGAGCAAGTTGATTTTATCTCGTTAAAGAGTTCGCCTGCCTCAGTCTCGCGGAAAGTTTCCAGTTCCGTATCACAAAACTGACAATTAAGGTTGCAGCCGAAAAGGCGCACAAATACCTGGCGTTCGCCTAAATATACGCCTTCGCCCTGGACACTCTCAAAAACTTCACTTACCTTACCGGTCATACATCCTCATTTGTAATTCCTGAAAACCTTTAGCGCGGAAATAACAGCTATCGCAGACTCCGCAAGGCTTCGCACCGCCCGCATAACAAGACCAAGTCAACTCATATGGCACGCCTAACTCTAAACCCAATTTTATTATTTGCGCCTTGGTCTTATGGATTAACGGTGTCAAGATCCTGAAATGCTTCCCGCTAACGCCTTTAGCTGTTCCGGAATTCGCCGCCCTGATAAAATCGCGGTAAAATTTAGGCCGGCAATCCGGATAACCGCTATAATCTATGGCATTTGCTCCGATAAATATATCTTGCGCCCCGATCGATTCGGCAAACGACAAAGCAAAACTTAAGAAAATTATATTGCGCGCCGGAACATAAGTTGAAGGTATTTTATTTTTTTTGCTTGGCGTCTTGGGAATAGGTTTTGTATTATCCAATAAAGCCGAACCTTTATGCGGCAGGTTAATTTTAACCAATTGCCATTTAGATTTTGCGCGTTTTGCGATAAGCTTAGCGCTCTGGATTTCTTTTTTATGGCGCTGGCCGTAATCAAAGATCAAACACGAACAATCATAGCCTTTTGATTTAGCAAAATATAGAGTTGTCGCGGAATCCAGCCCACCGGATAACAAAACTACTGCTTTTTTATTCTTCATAAATAGCGGAGCTGGTATTATTTTCCCAAACTGTTACCGAACTTAAATCCGGGATTTGTTTTTTTAAATTATCGTAGATGTATTTAGAAATATTTTCGGAAGTCGGATTAACTCTTTTAAAATAAGGAATTGCATTCAAATACTTATGGTCAAGTTTATCAATAATTTTATTCGCCTTTGCCTTCAAATACCTGAAATCAAGGACGAACCCGGTCTTATCCAGCTTCTCTTTTTTCACCAGGACTTCCACTCTCCAATTATGGCCGTGCAGCTCTTCACATTTTCCTTTATAACCACGAAGGTTATGCGCGGAACTGAAATTTAATTCTACTTTTATACTATACATTACAATCCACCTTGGTTACGCCTTTTACCACCGTACCCATAAACCTTTTAGCCAATTGCTCGAACCACAACGGGTTATCGCTGACATAAAACTTGCTTTTGCCTTTAGCATTTGATTTATTAAGAATATTTTCGTTCGCCAAGATCTTTTTTACTTCTATGGCTACCTGTTTGGCTGAATCGATCAGATTAACTTTCTCACCCAAAACTTCTTTGATCACCGGCTTAAGTAAAGGATAATGCGTGCAACCGAGTATCAATGTATCTATGCCAGATTTCTTTAAAGGGGCTAAATACGTATTCACCACTTCCTTGACTACTTTGCCTTTAAGCCAACCCTCCTCAACAAACGGAACAAATAAAGGCGAAGCGACGCTGAATACTTTAATCGAGGAGTCCAATGCCTTAATTTGCAGGTCATAACTGCGGCTTTTAATAGTCGTAGGCGTTCCAATAACACCGACCCGTTTATTTTTCGTCGCATAAACCGCTTCCCTTACTGCCGGATCAAGCACGCCGACAATCGGCACGCGGAAATGATTTTTGATCACCGGAAGCGCGACGCTGGATACAGTATTACAAGCAACACATATCAGCTTTACGTCATATTTAAGCAAAAATAAAATATTTTCTATCGAGAAACGGATAATGGTTTCTTTGGATTTAATACCGTAAGGAACACGGGCAGTATCTCCGAAATAAATCAAATCTTCTTTAGGTAGCTGCGAAATCAGCTCCTTTGCGACCGTCAAACCGCCGACACCCGAATCAAAAACACCGATTGGCTTCACCTATTAGCCTCCGCTAAATTAACTTCGTTTATATAGCTATCAATCCCGTCTTTTATGGCTTGCGCCATTTTTTGCCGATAATTACTGTCTTTAAGATATGCTTCTTCGTTTAAGTTTGTGAGATATCCGCCCTCGACCAAAACTGCCGGTATTTTTGCTCCCCTTAGAACATAGAACCTGGCATTTTTTACGCCCAGTATTTTGGCATCGGTTTCCACATCGATCTTACGGCAGATCGCGCGGCTTAAAGCTATGGATTCCGCCCGGCTGTAAGTATAAGTCATGTCCCAGATAATTTCTTTTAACTCACGGGAGTTCCCCGCAAAACATGTTGCCGGGACATTCATCCGGGAATTTTCTGCGGCATACTGCGCCCTATCGTAGTCACTAACCGTAGGAGATACATAATAAATTTCAAAACCATGCACGCTTCTTGAACGATGCGCGTTGTTATGGATGCTGACAAATAGGTCCGCGCCGGAACTATTGGTTATCTGGACCCTCCCGGGTAAAGTAATAAATTTATCGGTGGTACGGGTATAAACTACTTCTATGCCATCTTCCTGTAATAATTTACCCAGGCGCTTGGAGATATCAAGATTGATAATCTTCTCGCGCAGCCCGGTTTTACCTTTTGCGCCTACATCGTGGCCGCCATGCCCGGCATCCACCACAATTTTCTTTATCTTGGTTCTTGGCCTGGACGACTTACGATAAACATATGAACCACCCTCAGAGAAAACTCCGGCAAGTGTTTCCTTAAAACTATACGGGACAACCAAAACCCCCTGATAGATATCCGCAGGATTAGCTAAATATTTTGTTTTACCGTCAACCAATGCCATTCTATCCGAAGCACGCAAACTTATCTTATGCGCGCCCTTAGTTAAAACCATAGTCCGGGTAAAAGTGTCATAATCCCATTTTATACCTTTTAGATCACAGAAAGACGTAAGTGAAAGATAAGTAACGCCGTTTAGGCTGTACGTAGGAATACCTTCACGGGTTGCAACCGTAGCACAACCGCTTAAGAAACATGATAAAATTAGTGCACCTAGTAATATACGCATATTTTAGAATGCCGACATTATGTTTACAATTTCCGCTACATTCTTCGGATCAAGGTCATATTCCAAGTTATAATTCGGTTTTGAAATAAGAATACGCCGGTAATTAATCGACACTGAAGTAAATCCGCGCGAAAAAAATTCGCGGATATTATTTTTTAATTGTTGATTATAAAGATACGATTTTGCCATATCCGCATTATCGGTCGAAAGCACAAATTCATTATCAAAAGGCACATCTCCGACTTTTATCTCTCTTAATAAACCGATTTTTTTACCCAAATCAGTAAAGGTATTTTCTTTATAAATACGTAGTTTAAAAAAATGATCCTTAAATAAATATATATTTAAATAAGACGGGCTATTCTTGCCGCGCGGGATAAGCTCCACAGTAAACTTCAAGCCTTTATACTCGCCCTTGTAAGAAGAATAAAGCGAAAATCCCGGAATATATCCCGGCAAAGAACAGCTTAATCTTTTTAAAGCGTTGCGGTTCTTTTCTCTTTCATACATAACAAAAGCAATAACAGCTATAATAACTATAGCCAGAGGCGCAAGATTAACCAATGTATAAAAACCACTGCCACAAATCATTTCTTCCCTCCTTTAATAATATAAATGCGGCATCCATAAAATTTCCCCTTATCGGGGTGGTATGCACTCCGCTCGCTACGCCCCTTGTCGGGGCGTTTAACGCTCGCTTGAGTGCCACCAAAAATTTACTTGTCGTAAATTTTTGGTGGAGGTGAGCGGAATCGAACCGCTGTCCTTAAGTAACCGAATAAGAGCCCCTACATGCTTAGTCTATCTGTTACGCTTAACTCCGACGGCTCCAATAGACAAGATACATCGAAGCGCAGTCTTTTAAGGTTTCGCTTGAGGCTCCAAAGACAAACAACCCCAAACTATCCTGTTTAGGCTCTCATTTCAGGCCACAGGCAGCCTAAAGAGAGGCTCTTTTAATTAATTAAAAGAGACTGGCGCAAAACCGGCTGGCAATGCCATTGCTGGCGCTGCTAAACGGTTTACCATCACTGGTGTTTTTGCGTTTATATTTTGCACGGATTGATAACGCGGCCCACCATGCGTCCGCGGCATGCTGCTTTTACCCACATTCCATAAGTCGAACCCATTTCACCCCCGGTTTCTTCTACTCTTCAAAGCCCGGTCGACTTCAAGATTCGCTTCCCGCCGCTTTATATCTTGCCGGCGGTCGTAGTTTTTCTTACCTTTACAAAGAGCAATTTCTATTTTTGCAAAACCCCTGGGGTTAAAATATGCCTTTAATGGAATTAAAGTCAGCCCCTTTTGGGTTAAATGGGCGTGTAATTTACGTATTTGATTGCGGTGCAAAAGCAATTTCCTGATCCGGGTCGGTTCGACATTCAAATAGCTTGCCTGCGCATAAGGGCTTATATGCATATTATATAAAACAACCTCGTCCTTATCGACGCGCGCGAAACTATCGGTTAAATTAACCCGGCCATCCCTTAAAGATTTAACTTCGCTACCCTTAAGTTCAACGCCGCATTCAAGCGTCTCCAATATTTCATAATCCCGGTATGCCTGCCGGTTTGTAGCAATGGCATTGCCCATTTATTTTACCACCAGGCGCATGAAATATAAACTTAAAAATATGGGTATGGTAATAAGGCTAACCAGATGCCCGAAGAATATTCCCTGGCTTACCAACACATCTTTTTTATGGTAGTGGCGCATTATTACCGAAAGAGTTGTCGCCGGAGGCATGGCCAGCTGCATTACGATCAAAAGCCCGATTAAATCCTTCATTCCAAAAATAAAAACCAGCAATAAACCCAAAGCCGGCATAAGGATCAGCTTTAAGCCGATTATCAAATACAATAGCTTCTTATCAATTTTACCGATATCTACAGAAGCAAGGTTTCCACCCACGACAAACATTGCAAGCGGCAAAGTGCAGTCGCCCACCATCTGCAAAGGTTTCATGACCATTACAGGTGTAAACCTATTCAACTGAAAGAAAACATAAACCAAACTAAATACCGTCGCAATTACCGGCGGCGTAAAAAGGCTGCCCAATTCAAAACCTTTAGTCTTATGAAAAGTCAAAAGATAAACTCCCAGCGACCAGATTGCCAAATTAAAACCTAATAAAAAAAGAAAAATATAAATAAACATTGATCCGACCAGATTATAATCTAATAATGTACCCACCAAAGCCAGAGGAAGATAACCGGAATTCTGAAAACCTACCAAAGCCAAAAAGCGCATTTTTTCTTCTTTATCCCCAACAAACCTTTGGAATAAAAATCCTATGCCCAGGCCAATGGCAGTAATAAGAAAGCTTAATAACGGGAAAACCCACCAATTAGGATAAAGCCGATAAGCAAAATTACGGGTTAATTCAGAGAACATCATCAACGGCAAAGTTACTTCTACAAGCAATCGGCTTAATGCATGTAACCCCGTATCATTAATAATGTTTCGCTTGACCATAAAATAACCAATGGCCGCCAAAATGAATATCTGAAACACCGAAGAAGCTGTAATCTTAAAAGCATCTAAAAACATAGTTCTTCCCTCTCTTTAAAGTCTATATTATACCAATAAAAACACTTTATCGCAATTTTTAAATGAGCGCATAAGTTATGGAGCGCAATACGAAACTAGTACAGAGATTGACAGAGTCAAAAGGTTAGGATATACTTAAAGCAAGTCGGATTTTGCGGAAGTGGTGCAATTGGCAGACACGTACGTCTCAGAAGCGTATGGGGCAACCCTTGAGGGTTCAACTCCCTCCTTCCGCATTTACTTAACTCTAGCTCGTCTATAAACTAACCATTAATTATTTTTAGCATAAATTTATCCCAAAGCAAATAACATTGCTTATTTAACTCACTCTTTTTTATTGAAACCTATAAAAAATTACCGGGAGGATTGTTTAATAAACCACAAGGGCTGAACGGTTAAGTCCAGCCCTTATAGAATTAGTTATAATAATTCAGCTATTTATTAAAGTTCGGATTGAGTTTTTTAAACCAAGAGCAATTTCTTATACAAATACGTTTACTCTCGCCTTTTTTTCCGCAACAACCTGGATTTTCAAAAGTACTTGCAATTAACCAACACTCATGCCCCATTTTATGTATAAAGGCAGGGCATTTTTTTAACTCTTCTTCTGAACATTTAAAAAAATCCCAACAATTTTGAGGCTCTTTATCATCCATATATAAAAGTATACTCCCCCCCCCATAGCAATGCAAGAGTTATTTTTTTGGCACAAAATTGGCACAAAAAATCCCACAAAGTGCCTGTTTTACTTACATTACTTAACGTTATTTGTTTCGATTAAAGGTAGGTTTTACAACACTAATTACTATTTTGTAGATTTTACTCAAGATTTTTCCCTCCTTCCGCACCAATTTACCCTAACGCCCGTTCTTCCATTCCTCTACGCATTTTTGATACGCGGCAAAAGCAGGTTTCTTAGAAAAATCATAGCGTATTATACCGAAAAAGTCCGTACCATTGTCCCAAAATTTACGGCAATCCCTGAAAAATGCCCAGAAAACTTTCTTTACATAAGGATACTGCAGAAGCTGAGTATAAACATCTCTGACCCAGGCAGCCTGCAGGCGTTCATTAGGATTTTTCCCCATCCACCAATTATTATAACGGTGCCCTCTCTTTACTCCCGGGCAGCCAATTTCGGTAACCCATAATTCCTTATTTGCGTCGCCGTTACGACTCATTATTTTATAAGCTAATTTTACCTGGGCATTCACGGCCTTTATAGAATTCGGGATAGCCGGCGACTGAAAAATATGGATATTCAGAATATCAAAATAATCCCGCGCCCCGTTATCATACAAATGGTTTACGCTGGAATTACCTTGAGCAAAGCCTCCGTTTAAAACTTTACAAGCCGGATCGACTTTTTTTAACGCGATATAAACCTCTTTTAAAAGCTGGCAATAACCAACCAAACCATCCTGGTCTTTCCAGTATGTCCCAGAATCCGGTTCATTCCAAAGTTCCCAGTGTTTAACTTTATTCTTGTAGCGCCCGACTACCTTAACCGCATAATTAACAAACAAGGCATTTTCTTTTGGGGGGCAATTCCATTCACCGCATGAAGAAGCCCAAGCTGCGCTATAATCCAATATACCCAAAAGCCCGATATTATTTTTATAAAGTAAATCCACTATATAATCATATTTATCAAAATCAAACTCCCCTTGGGCAGGTTCGATATCATCCCAAACAAAGTCCATCCTCACCCAGGAAACGCCGGCTTCTTTCATCAATGCCACTACCTTTTTAAGATCATCATTTGAAGAATATTTAAAGTTATTCCACTGGTGGTTCCAATGTAAAAATTCCAATACCCCAAAAGGGCTCTCCTGCATATGTTTTTTCTCCATCACTACCTCTTTCTCTAAGTCTTTTGCGAAAGAATTATAGAAAAATAGATTTAAAAATAAAATAAAAAACCAGAATCGTTTCATTGCCCTTTTTTCTCTTCGATATTAATATAGTCGGTAAAGTCCATCTTTTGGCCGATTTCCTGCTTGACTATACGTATTCTATCAGGTACATACGGATGTGTTTTAAAATAGCTGCGCGGTTGTAAAGGCTTACGCCGGTTTATCTCCTGGAGCTTTTCTAGAAATGTAACCATACTTTGAGGGTTATACCCGGCAAGTTTCATGTAACGCGCGGCTAATTGGTCCGCGAGCAACTCATCATCGCGACCGTAACCTAACATTATTTCGGTGAATGCAATATCCGCGGCATTGCCTGCTTCTGCGGTTTGCGGAAGCTGAACGCTTAAAATCCTAAGCAGAGAATAACTCATCATCGCCTGGAGTTTTTTAATACTATGCCGGGCGACAATATGGCCAACTTCATGTGCCAATACTCCCGCTAATTCATCGTCATTGCTTATTTTATCGACCAACCCTTTATTTACATAAATAAATCCTCCGGGCAAAGCAAATGCGTTAACTTCATCTTCTTCAAGCGCAGCGAAATGATAAGTTATATCTTTTCGGTCACAAACCGCGGCGATTTTCTTCCCGATTAACTCAATACGATTTTGGATTAAAGGATCATCCACCGGTTTATATTCTTTTTCTACCTGTTTGGTGATCGCCTGGCCTATGGCGACTTCTCTATCGGTGTTATAAAAATACATTTCCTCTTTTCCGGTTACAATGTTGTATTCGCTAGAGCAACCCGAGAGAAAAGCACCTGCCGCCAAAAATAATAAAACCGAGAAAATATTAATCCCTAACTCTTTGAACATACGATAAAGCTTCCTTAAAGGCAAGCCCACTACATTATAAAAACATCCTTCAATCCGACGGATAAAAAAAGCGCCCTTGCCTTGTATATCAAAACTACCGGCCTTATCTAGCGGTGAAACCTGCTTAAAATACGCGCTGATTTCTTTATCGGTTAACTTATCCATAATTACTTTTGTTTTTTCATAATCAAGAAGTGTTTTTTCTCTGCCTTTTCTTTTATCGATTACCGCAAGGCCCGTATAAACCCATTGCGGTTTAGAAGATATCTTTTTAAGCATTTTACGCGCATCATCCATGTCTTTTGGTTTACCGAAAATATTACCACCCTCTACAACTATGGTATCGGCACCGATAATTATGCCTTCTTTTATTTTTTCTGCCACAGCCTTAGCTTTTTTATACGCGTTATTTTTTACCAATGCCGGATAAGTTATATTATTAGCCGAAGATTTCTCGCTTATTCTACTGGGCAAGACTTTGAATTTTAAACCGAAGATTTTTAAAATCTTACGGCGGGCCTTAGAATCAGAGGCGAGGTATATTTTATCCATATTAATTTAGCGCCGCGCTTTCTCCTGCCAGATAACCGGTAGAAAAAGCTGCCTGCAGATTAAATCCTCCGGTATCAGCATCGATGTCCATGATCTCACCGGCAAAATAAAGCCCTTTTACTATGCGCGATTCCATGGTGCGCGGGTTTATATCTTTCAAAGAAACTCCTCCCCGGGTAACCATGCCTTCGTTTAAAGGCCGCGTACCGGTTATCTCTAACGTAAATTTTTTTAAAAATTTAACTAAATTCCACCGTTCTTCCTGGGTGATCTGGCTGGTATTCTTAGTTTCATCAATACCGCAAATAACCAAAAACACTTCTCCCATTCTTAACGGCAATAATTCTTTAAGCGTATTCTTAATACTTTTTTTAGGGTTAGCTTTAAATTCGCGTAACAACCTATTGTCCAATTGTTCGCAAGATAAAGCAGGCTTTAAATCAATTTCTAAAAAAACCTGTTCTCTTTTCAATAACCATTCGCCTATTTTGCCGCTTAAAGTTAACACCAGCGGACCAGAAACCCCAAAATGAGTAAAAAGCAATTCCCCGATTTCAGAAATAATTTCCCTTTTAGCGGTATAAAACTTAAGGCGGATATTTTTTAATGTTAATCCTTTTAATAAAAAAGCGGTGCGTCCTTTTGTTTCCAAGGGGACTAAGCCCGGATGTAAAAACTCGATGCGATGGCCTAATTTTTTAGCGATATTTATGCCATCCCCGGTTGAACCGGTAAAATCAAAAGATGCCCCTCCGGTAGCTAAAATTACACTATCGGCATTAATTATTTCACCATCCCCTAAAATAACACCTTTTGCAGCGCCATTTTCAACCGCTATGTTTTTAAGAGATTTAGAGCATATAATCCGGACTTTATTTTTTATAAGTTCATTATGCAGAATTTGATTAATACTTTCTGCCTTGTCGGTTACCGGAAAAACCCTTAGCTGCCTTTCGGTTTTTAGTTTTAGCCCGCGCTTTTGGAAAAAATCCATCAGCTCAAGATTAAAGAATTTCTTAAAGGCATCGCGCAAGAATGCGCCATTCCTGGAGAATCTTTCTAAGAATGCATCCAGGCCGCAGGCATTAGTCAAGTTGCAACGGCCCTTGCCGCTTAAAAGAAGCTTTTTACCAAGAGAAGAGTTTTTTTCTATAAGAAATGTTTGTGAAGATAATTGGCTTGCACGAATAGCCGCCATCATACCGGAAGGACCACCACCGACGACTACAACTTTTTTCACTATACGCCCAGGTCTTTTATTGTAAATATAGAGGACAATTCACACCCGACTCTAGCAAGGTTCTCTTTTGCGCCTTCGTTCCTATCCACAATAACAATCGCGCCTTCTATTTTAACCTCTAATTTATCTAAAGCGGTTTTTGCCTCAATTATAGACTTACCGCTGGTTGCTACATCATCAACAATAATAACTTTTTCGCCTTTTTTCAAAAGCGGCCCTTCTACCTGCCGCTGCATACCGTATTCTTTAGCGGCCTTACGCACAATAAAAGTCTTAAGAGGTATATTATTAATATGGCTTACGGCGGCGATTGCCCCGGTTATAGGGTCAGCCCCGAGTGTCGGGCCTCCAATAGCATTTATGCCTTTACCATTAACCATCTCCAGAATAATACTAGCCACCAGATAGGCACCTTCAGGAGTAAGGGTGATTATGCGCCCATCCAGGTAATAGTTACTCTCTTTGCCTGAGGATAAAATTACTTTTCCGCGCTTAAGCGCTTCTTTATCCATAAGTTTTAATAAATCCGCCTTCAATTCCTTTAAACTTTTGTTCTCCATAATGCATTATTTTACTATCCTCCAATAAGTCTGTCAATTCATATATAGCTTTCAATTATTTTGACAAATACACTTTTGACTGGTATTATATGCCTATGTTTCGTCGTCTACTGGATGGCTTAACTGAGCTTATTTATCCGCAAGTTTGCCTTACTTGTAAGGTCAAGCTTAAGGATAAGCCTAACATAGACGGCATATTATGCCGGGAGTGCTGGCAAAGAATCAAAAAGAATAATCCTCCCTTCTGTCGTTCCTGCGGAAGACACCTGGATAAAAAATATATTGCCAAAAATATCTGTACTCCCTGCTTAAGAAAATCGCAACATTTTGACCGTGCCTTCAGTCCTTGCAAATACGAAGGTATTACCAGGGATTTAATTCACGAGTTCAAATACAAAAATAAAGAATACATCGGCTTAACCTTAGGCAAATTAATGGTGGAATTCATAAAAGAATACGACTTACCGGTAAGCGATTTAGATTTTATTGTACCGGTGCCGTTACACAAAACCAGATTACGCGAAAGAGAATTTAACCAGGCCGAAATATTAAGCAAGCCTTTAGAGCTCACCTTTGGCACTCCTGTTATGGCAGGAAATCTAACGCGCCATCGCCACACTAAGACACAAACCGGGCTGGAAAACGAAAAAAGATTCGCCAATGTCAAAGGAAGCTTTAGCGTTAAAGATAAAACAAGCATAAAAGGAAAGAATATATTGTTGGTCGACGATGTATTAACCACCTCCGCCACGTCTTCAGAAGCAGCTTACGCCTTAAAAGATGCCGGGGCAGGCATCGTGTTCGTTTTGACTTTAGCCAGTTAAAATATGAGAATACTTAGAACTTATTTCCTCAAAGAATTTATCGGACCGCTTTTTATGTCCTTAGGCATACTTACCTTTGTCATGCTTTTAGGCAACATGGTAAAACTTGCCGACCTTATCATTAATAAAGGCGTTGATATAATCAGTGTTGCAAAATTATTTCTTTTTATGACGCCATATCTGATCATCTACACCCTGCCCATTGCTACATTAGTCGCTGTCCTGCTTTCATTAGGCAGGCTATCCGGAGATAACGAAATATTAGCCATCCGGGCAAGCGGTATAAATATGTTCTCTTTGGCATTGCCCATGCTCGTAGTCAGTATAATCTTAAGTTTAATCCTCATAATCTTTAATGACCGGCTCATACCATACGCGCATTATGAATCGCGTAAAACTTTGGTTGAGATAGGGATTAAAAACCCTACTGCCGCCCTTGAACCGGGAGTATTCATCAACTCTTTTCAAAATTACATATTATTTATCTATTCCATAGAACAAAATAAGCTAAACAACGTACGCATATACGAGCCTCAAGGGGATGACAAGCCCACACGGATTATCGTGGCTAAAAAAGGCGAGTTCCTGGCGGTGCCGGAAAAAAATATTATTAAACTCAAACTTATGGACGGTACATCAGACGAACCTGACCCGGAGAACCCGAATAATTTCTATAAATTAAATTTCAAGACTTACTTTATGACTTTAAACCTTGCGCAAATGCAGAATAAAGGCGAGATCGAGAAAAAACCCAAAGACATGACTATAGCCGAGTTAAAGGATGAAATAAATAAACTGAATAAACAAAAAATCGACCCCACCCCGCTTTATACCGAAATCAATAAAAAGGTTTCGCTTTCTTTTGCCTGTTTTATCTTTATGCTTTTAGGAATGCCCCTGGCAGTAATTACTCACCGCCGGGAAAAATCCATTAATTTCGGCATGGCAGTATTAATAGTCCTGGTTTATTACCTTCTTCTAATCGGTTGCGAAGCCCTAAGCCTTCAGGGACAACTGCCGCCTGTTATTGCGCTGTGGATACCCAATATTACGCTCGGAGGAATAGGCGCGGTACTAACTTACAAATTATGCGTATCCTAGACAAATATATACTCAAATCCGTTCTGGGAGTATTTTTCGGCTGCCTCATTACTTTTATTTTCCTTTATATAGTAATCGACATTCTTTCGCACCTTGAGGTTATACTGAAACAAGAGGTGAGCTTTTCCATATTAAAACAATATTATTTATCGTTTTTACCGATAATATTCGTCCAAGTAACCCCTATTGCCTGCCTTTTAAGCACACTTTACACTTTTGCTAAACTAAACAACGACAATGAAATCATCGCCATGCGCGCATCCGGGATGAGTATACTCCAGGTAACCAAAACAGTAATTATTTTCGGTATCTTTATAAGCACGGTGATATTCTGGCTTAATGATAAAACTGTACCGCAGTCTCTAATCGTCAACGAAAGAATTAAGAATGAAATAGAAAACGATACGAAAAAACCGACCAAAGAAAAAACTCCGGATATACTGCGCAACTTAACTATGTACGGCTCAAATAACAGCCTTTATTTTATTAATAAATTTACGACTGCCACCAATACCATGGACAACATTCTCATTTTAGAGCATGATGAACACCAAAACCTGGATAAAAAGATAGTAGCTAACAGTGGTATCTACGAAGACGGAAAATGGAAATTTTTCCAAAGCATTACTTACAGGCTTGACGATAACGGCCAAATCATAGGCGACCCCCAGTACCTGGAAGAAGAAATCATGAACATTCCGGAGAAACCGGATGACTTTATCAGCCAAAAACAACACACTGATTATATGACCGTCAAACAACTAAGGCGCTATGTGCGCAAATTATCTAAAAGCGGCTCTTCAAGGGTAGTAAAAAACTTAAAAGTAGACTTATACCAAAGGTATTTAACCCCCCTGACCAGCCTGATTATTATGCTCCTAGGCATACCGTTTGCCATGAAAATTAAGAAACGCGCAACCGGAATGTCTTCTTTGGGTTTATCGATTATGATGGGGTTTCTTTACTACGTATTAAATGCAGTGAGTATTGCGCTGGGTAAATCCGGCATACTTATACCGATATTATCTGCTTCGCTTAGCCACATACTAGCCTTCAGCTTAAGTTGCTACTTGATTAAACACCTTCCTTAAATTAGATATAAATTCTTGGGACGCGGGCACCTAAACCACAGGTAATTTCGTAGGGAATAGTTCCGGAAAGTTTAGCTAATTCTTCGGTAGAAATCATGCCGCCACCCTGTTTACCGATAAGTACTACATCCTCGGCAGCATTAACTTTAAGGTTACCGGCATCAACCATAATTTGATCCATGCAAATCCTTCCGCTTATCTTAAGGCGCTTACCTTTAATCAAGACGGGAGCCAGATTAGAAAGGTTGCGCGGGTAACCATCGCCGTAGCCAATCGGCAAAGTAAGAATATTGCTTAAATCTTTTGTTATATAAGTACGGCCGTAACTGACACCATGGCCCTTAGGAAGTTTTTTAGTGAATATTACTTTAGTTTTCAGGCTTAAAACCGGTTTTAGTTTTATTTTTAATCCTGGCTTAGGATATAATCCGTAAATTACCAAACCCGGCCTGACCATATTAAAATGGCTGTCTTTGTAACCGATTAACCCCATACTATTTGCCGCATGCACCAATGGTATTTTTATGCCGGAATTTTTTATATCATCTATCAATTTATCAAAAGAACGTATTTGGCCTCGAGTAAAGACTCTATCCGTATCCGCGCAGGAAAGATGGGTAAAAACCCCCTCCATCTTTAATGATTTTAGCAAAGAAACCTTTTTAATAAAATCCAGCGAATCCCGGCACAAGATCCCCACCCTGCCCATACCTGTATCTACTTTAATATGCACATTTAAGGCTTTACCGCGCTTTGAAGCTTCGGCATTAAATACTTTAGCGAGTTCTTCCGTACAAATAGTAGGGGTGAGCCTGTACTTAAAAACCGGAGCAATATCTTTTTTTAATACTAAACCCAAAATTAAAATAGGCTTTTTTATTCCGGATTTCCTTAAAGCAATCCCTTCATCGATAGATGCAACGCCCAAATAATCAACGCCCAGAGATTCGAGCTTTTTTGAAACCGGTATTATACCATGGCCATAGGCATCGGCTTTAACACAAACCATAACCTTTACCGAGGGTTTAGTAATTTTCTTTACCTGGTAGAAATTATGCGCAAGATTATCTAAATTTATTTCTGCCCAGGTGGGCCGGTAACCTTTATGTTTATTTTTTTCCATGGTATTACTGAGCCTCCGATAAATAATGGGCACATTGGAAGCCCGGATTTAGGCCGTATGCAAGGCGCGACGACGAAGACGTAGTCTTCAGCACTACGTCGAGGAGAAGCAACGCCGCAGACGGCCGAAAGGCGGGCTTCCCCTCATTTATAAGTTTATGGGCTGGACAATTTTGGGCTGCGACTGCGTCACTCATCCTTGGCGTAGTGCATAGACTACGCCTGCGTCTTTGTTCCTTGTCTCGCTCCAAAATTATTTCAGCCAATGTGTCCATTATTTAGTCGGTGGCTCAGTTGTATTTGGCACTCTTTCGGATAAAGATAGATCGGCTCAGCGTTAAATGCATCAAGAAAATCTTTATTATGGATTTTATCTTGTGCCAAAGATATTAAACTTGCCGGTTTAGGATACCAATAATCCTTTTCCAAAATTTTTGCCTTTTTAATATTTAAAGCTATTTCCTCTTTATATATATCGCAGGCATCACCAAAAATATTCAAATTACCGGGCTTCCCAGCGAACTTCCGGTTTATTTTCTTGAAAAACTCCGGGCGCTCAAGAAGCATATAAGGCATAACCTTTTTTAAGCTTGTGCCGTTAACCTGATAGGCGCTTGCATAAACCAACTGCCTCTTGGCATCAACTACAGGGACAATGATCCCGCCGAGATTTAAGGCATTTTGCGCCAACACATCTAATGTCGATATCCCGATTATAGGTTTTTTTTGCGCCCACGCAAAACCTTTGATAGTAGCCAGGCCTATACGTAAACCCGTAAAAGATCCGGGCCCGAGCCCGCAGGCAAAATAATCAAAATCAGAAATCCGCAATCCCAGGCTGCCTATGGTCCTTTTGATTACAACGCTGATAAGCGCAGATAATTTATGCCCGGTTTCCAAAATAACTTCATAAACCTTGGAATTATCATAAATTCCTAAACTTAAGAATTTCGTAGACGTATCAATGGCTAATATTTTCATTTATCCTCTTTGCTAATTCTTTATAACGCAAACCCTTGCCGATAAATTTTATATTCCTGTGCATACTACTGGCTACAGATAATTCTACCCTAAGATACTCTTTCGGCAAAAGGTATTTTAACCTGTCTGCCCATTCAATAACCGTGATACCGTCTCCGTAAAAATATTCTTCATAGCCCAGGAAAAATACATCTTTAGGGTCATCCAAACGATAGAGATCAAAATGGCTTAACGGGATCTTTGCATCATATTGGCGCATCAAAACAAATGTCGGGCTAATTACCTCTTTTGTCTTAATGCCTAAACCTTCGGCAATACCTTTAGCTAAAACAGTTTTGCCGCTTCCCAAATTACCGAACATACAAACAATATCTCCCTTGCCGAGCTTACCGGCTAAAATTTTACCTAATTTAATTGTTTCTTTTGGGCTATGAGATAACATTTTCACTAAAAATGCTTAAATCCTTTATCAGCAAGCTTATTTTTCTTGCCCGCTTTATCAACCAAAACAAAACCGTATTTCTTATCGCAAACCTCACCGACCATTTTAAAACTTTTGTTACCGGACAAAATCAGCTTTTTGGCTTCACCGGCTGAGAGAGTAAATATAAGCTCAAAATCCTCGCCCGAATAAAGCGCGTCA
>ORJL011202398.1_pt1 | contig 28705 bp, 31 predicted proteins | sample 1779941 | NCBI WGS metagenome assembly ORJL01 (sample SAMEA104232317, study PRJEB22302) | groundwater metagenome | biome: forest; feature: aquifer; material: groundwater | place: USA | collected 2011-08-07 | depth 5.8 m
CGCCTCGGCCCAGTCTCTGGCGGATATGGCCCGTAACCTGGAGGAGCTGGTAGCCAGATTCAAGACAGACGACCAGCACCAGAAGCAGCCAGCCAGCTCCAGGCACACGCCTGGCTCTCAAACAAAGCCCTCCAGGCCGGAACAGCAGGTTAAGAGCTATGGTGGAAATGGTCTCCAGGAGTCCACACCCCGCCACCCGGAGTATGCCGCTCCATCGGGCAACGGTGCCCGGCACTCCAGGTACTGACGCCGGCAACACTGAACTATAGACTAACTACGAGGGTGCCTCGATCCGATCGGATCGAGGCACCCTCGTACATGCGCAGTAATGCCTGTGTAGTTACTCCTGGTCTTCCTCGATTACGGCCTCGACCAGCCTGTAGGCGTTATGATAGTATCCCAACTTGTCGCGCTCGGCCACCATTTCCCGAGCCGTGCCAATCCATTGCAGCAGGTGCTTCTGCCGAAATTCACTGCGGACCGATGCCAGTCTCGACGCCTCAGATTCAGAAGAATGGGCCTGTCTCCACAGAAGATAGGCCATGACCTTCAGCTCGCTGCCGATGTGGTCCGGAGATTCCTGGCCAGTCTTCAACCCGGCCTCCCGGCAGTATTCCCCGACCTCTTGTGCCAGCTCGCAGAATATCAACTTATGGGAAGCCTGACTACCTGCTCTAACGTCTGGCACAGTGTCGACTGAGCCACGGCCCTGACGTACCACCGATTCATATGGGGCCACGTAGCGGGGGTTCGGTATAACGAACAGTTCTTGATACTCCCGGTCTAGTTCTTCCAAGGGAAGGTGGGCCAGGCGCCCGAACCCGAACGCCTCAGCCATCTGGCAAAGGCCCCAGACACTGTCCAGTGTTGGGCGTGTGCTCAGCACACGCGCCAGGAAGCTATAGATCCCGGCCCTTTCCTCTGCATCAAGTTGTGCAATACTGACCGACCGCATACCAAAATCCCCGGGCAACTTGTATACACTGTTCGATATGTTGTATATACATTACAATTGCCTAGCTGTCAACTGTGCTAATTGCATAAAGGGCTACCGGGGCTTGAACGTTGCGAATTATTAATATCCGATGAAGTTGCTGCGCCATGCTGCCGGGTCGAGGCTGAGGCCTACAAAGTTCAAATGCGAGCCTGAGGCTCGCATTTGAACTACTAATGGGATCACGTTACTAGAGAGCGCGGGGCCGTCGCTCGGAGGGCCCGGCGTACGGCCGGCGCGTATCAGGTCGGGACGCCAGAGCGCGCAGCACTGCAAACAGGATCAGAGCAGGGATAAGGTAGGCAATCATGGCAACCGGGGTGGCCGACTCAATTGGACCGGCTCCCGTCGAGATATTGGGCACAAGGCCGCGGAAGGGACTGACCATCCAGTTAGTGCTCCCATAGATAAACGATGCAAAGCCAGTGGGCGGGACCCAGGTAGTCATGAGCAAAATGAGTCGAGCTGCCAGGAAGATCTCGACGACGGCGAGTGCGACGATCACCAACAGGCTCGCTATCCTCGGCCAGGTAGAGGTGCGGGCCGCCGGCTGCTCTTGGGCGCCGGGGTGAAGCGTCTCCTCACGAGCTGGATTTGATTCCTCGTGTAGCCTGGTGGACCGCACGATGTCTTCGCTGACTACCTCTGGGTCACGCGGCTCTCTGGAGGAGCGAACGATCTCCTCCTGGATCACTTCAGGACGCCCCGGGTGTTCTTGCTGGTCAGCATCTTGATGCTGCAGCTTGTCATAGTCGTGTTCCGGATGAGGGACTCTTGGATCATGCATGTCCTCGCTCCTTTTCCGGCGTACCTTTTCCTGCTACTTATCCTATGAATCATTATAAGAACCCGCTTTCCCAATAGCAACGGTTTCAGTTTGTTATGTTTTGCTGTAGAATCGTAGCGCAAGGCCGGATAGACGGTGTCGTGACAGCACCCTTGGAGTGCCGGAAGCCCGGAGCTTGCAGTCAGCCATTCCGGAAGAATTTAGGAGAGTGGAAAGGGGGATTTCATGCAACTGGTGGGCAAGACAGCCATTGTTACCGGAGGCGGAGGAGCTATCGGCCAGGCGATCAGTCTGGGACTCGCACGAGAGGGAGCAAAGGTAGCGGCATGCGACCTGGACACCACCGCAGCACAGCGGACAGCCTCGCTCCTCGGGCCAACTGGCCTGGCCATCCAGGCCGATGTTTCTAAGCCGGAAGACGTCTCCCGCATGGTAGACGAGGCAGTACGCAAGTTTGGTCGTCTGGATATCCTTGTAAATGGTGCAGGGATCCTTCGTCGGACACCCACTCTGGAGATGGACGTAGCGGAGTGGGACCTCGTCATCGCCGTCAACCTGCGAAGCATGTTCCTTTGCTGCAAGGCGGCTGCTCTTGTCATGAGAGAGCAGGGCGGAGGCAAGATAGTCAACGTTACGTCAGGGCGAGGCGTGACTGGTATGAACGGCAGCGTACATTACTCGGCCTCAAAAGGAGGCGTGAACGGCCTGACCCGATCACTGGGAATGGAATGGGCTCCCTACAACATCAACGTAAATGCAGTGGGACCGGGTATTACCGACACGCCCTTAATGCGGAATGTTCATACAGAGGAACAGATGAAGGCCAGGGCTGCCGTCCAACCAAATAAACGCATCAGCCAACCGGAAGACGTGGTAGGGGCGGTCATCTACCTTTGCAGCGATGCCAGCGAAACAATGTACGGCCAGATAATCTATATGAGAACGCCGTAGCGCGCCGGCGAACATGTAGGGGAAGCTCGTAGGGGAAGCTCTAGAGCTTCCCCTACGTTACTTCCCCTACGAGAGCTTCCCCTACATTACCCACATGATATCAGTCACCGAAGTGATTATTCTGCTTCCCTTGCGAAGATCCGGTCCAGCTTGGGCCGGTCGAAGTCAACCACGATCTCACCATCTATGTCAAAAGTGGGCACTGTTCGGAATCCGCCGCTCCATTCGATCAGCTTATCGGCAGTACCGGGGGTCTTATCTACGTCTACCTCTTCGTACGATATTCCGAGGCTGTCCATATAGCGCTTCGCTTTCCGGCAGTCCGGGCACCAGGTCGTCGTGTACATGACAATTTTCTTGGGCATGGATAGCTCCTCCGAGTGATTCTAATGATCTTATGGTAACACAATCCGGCCCCAACGCCGATAGGGAACCGGACAGGGAGTGCTCGTCCGAGCCTCCTGTTGACCTCCGCCTGCCTCATGGCTATCATGCACTCATAAGAAGCCTCGGGGCGGGGATAAGGAGTAACCATGCTGATCATCGGGGAATCCATCAACGGGACCATCGAAAAGGTGGGGCAGGCCATCATCAATCGAGACCAGGCCTTTGTTCAGGCACTGGCTCGTGAGCAGGTGGAACGGGGCGCCGACATGTTGGATGTCAACGCTGGTATGGGGGGACGCGATGAAATCGCCGACCTGACATGGCTGGTTAAGGTAGTCCAGCAAGAGGTGGAGGTGCCACTGATGATCGATAGCTCTGATCCGAAGGCGATCGAGGCGGCACTCAGCATTCACCGCGGCCGTCCGCTGGTCAACTCTATCACCGCGGAGCCCAAGAAGCGAGACAATCTCCTCCCGGTCCTGGCATCCCATGAGTGCGGCGTTGTCGCCCTCTGTCTCACGGAGGAGGGCATCCCCAGGACGTCGACCCACCGGCTGGAGGTAGCGCGCGCTCTGGTCAACGATCTGGTCCAGTTCGGCAAACCGATGGAAGATATCTACCTTGACCCGCTGGTCCTGACCATTGCTACTGACTCGCAGGCGGGCGCCACTGCGCTCAAGACCCAGCAGATGTTCAAGCAAGAGCTTCCCGGAGTCAAGACCATTGCCGGGCTGAGCAACGTGGGATTCGGCATGCCCCAACGCCGGCTGATTAACCGGACCTTTCTGTCCATGTGCATAGCCCTGGGCCTGGATGGCGCAATCATGGACGTTCGGGACGATGCTCTCATAGCCACACTGACCGCCAGTCAGGCCCTGGCCGGCCGGGACAAGTGGTGCCGGAATTACCTCAAAGCCTTTCGGGAGGGCAAGCTGCAAGGATAACAGGCTCCGGACTGCAGCGGGCGAACGTCATGGCCCTGCACTGAAAACGTGGTGCCGGTTCAGGTTGGGGCTGAGCCCCAACCTGAACCGGCACACAGTACACAAATTCTGATTGCCTGACAGTTTGGCGGCCACCCGGCCGCAGTCTCCGTCTTACCCCGAGCGGATCTCCTGTCGCATGAACATGACGTAAGATACCGCGAAGCAAATCAGCGTGAGGGCCACCAGCCCGACAACGTCCGGCCAGACTATAAGCAGGCTTTGCGACCACGACAGGGGGTTCGGGAGCATACCTCGTGTCTGTTCCACGAGTATGGGCCCCACGCTTCTGATCCCCGGAGTCAGCACAGTGACCGTAGCCTCCTCGTAGAGCGTTGATGGGGATATCCTGGATAGCATTGACTGCCAGTTGGCATGGGCAAGGAGCTCGCTAATAGACGAGTCCGGCCCGATCTTCACCATTGAGTCGGCGGCGACACCCGCCAGCATCGGCAGGAAGAAGGTGGCGAAGATCCAGACCGCCATGCCTGCCAGGGCCGACGTGGCAGTCTGCTTGAAAGCGATCGAGAAGAGAATGGACAGGCTCATCCAGAAGGCCACATAGACCACACTCAGCGTCAGGAAGGACATCACCCGTAGCAACTCTTCGAAAGTGGGAGGAATGCCGATCATCCTGAGGCCCATCCCACCGAGAAGCAACCCAATGCTCAAAAGCATCAGGGCGATAGTCACCACCCCGGCCAAGAACTTCCCGTTGATAACGGAGTCGCGATAGATCGGCTGAGACAGGATCCGGCTCAGCGTCCCCCTTGCTTGCTCGCTGTTGATGGCATCAAAGCCCAGGGCCAGGCCGACCAGGGGCCCCAGAAAGCCAATGAAGGTAACAAATGGAGGCAGCATGCCCTCCGAAGCCGTAAAGAGCTTGAGAAACACAAATCCGGACTTGCTGTCACCGCTCACGTCACCATGTATGGATTGAGCCGCCACGTACGTCGCGGAGACCCCGGCCACACAGATCAGCGCAAAAAGTATCAGGAACCGCTTGCTGCTAAAGTGGTCGGCCAGCTCCTTCCGGAACACAGCCATCAGTCCCGGCATAGCCTACGCCTCCCCAAAGTATTTCATGTAGATGTCTTCCAGGGCCACCCCCCGCAACCGGAGGTGCTGCAATGACGTACCGTTTTCCAGCACCTGGGCGGCGATCTGCCGGCGGACGTCTTGCTGACAGTTGACCAGCAGCATATCGCCGGACTTCTGGATCGATTCTACCCCGTCAATACGCCGGAGCTGCTCTTCCAGCACGGGCGTGAAGGGCTCGGCCTGGACCTCTACGATCATCCGGCCGTCATCCAGGAGTTGCCGGCCCAGAGACTGGATAGGTCCGACCGCTACCAGACGTCCCTTGACGAAAATACCTACCCGGTCGCATATTTGCTGGACCTGGTGCAGCAGATGTGAGGACAGCAGGACGGTAATCTTTTCGTCCTGGCTCATGCGCACGATTACGTCAAGTACATGCCGTACACCGTCAGGGTCGATTCCCAGGGTCGGCTCGTCCAGGACAACGAGCTTGGGCTTCTTTATCAAGACATCTGCGATGCCCAGGCGCTGGCGCATGCCACGCGAAAAGCTGCCGGCCCTCTGATTGACAGCGTGAGCCAGACCCACTCGCTCCAGAAGCTCATCGATCCGCCGGTCGGCCTCCTTTCTGGCAAGGCCGTTGAGAGACGCCGTGTAGCGGAGGTTCTCGCGCGCCGTCATCTCCTCGTAAAAGCCTACGTTGTCCGGCAGATACCCGACCAGGCGCTTTACGTCCAGAGGCTTCCGGGTGGAGCTAAAACCGGCCACCCGCACCCGCCCGGAGGTGGGCTCCGTGAGTCCCAGCATCATGAGAATGGTCGTGGTCTTGCCGGCGCCATTGGGACCCAGGAGACCGAAAATCTCTCCCTCGGTAACCTGAAGATTCAGCCGGTCTACCGCCGTGAAGTCCCCGTACTTCTTGGTGAGGTCAACCAGTTCGATGATCGCGGTATTCTCCCCCGCCATCAGGCTATCTCCTGCTGAAGGTCTTAAAGATGCCGTACAGGCCCCCAAGAACGATGAGCACTATCGCTATGCCGACCCATCCCCATACAGTGGGCGTCTCTACCGTCACCCTGACCTCAGCAGATTTGTTGACCTGAGGCGTACTGGCGCTCACAGTTACCAGATAGTCACCTGCTATTGCCTTTTCATCAGGCTGGACGAAAACCTTAAGCTCTCTGGTCGTTCCAGCCGGCACGTCTACTGTCTTGGGGTCGAAGCTGACATTCCAACCAGTGGGCTTGCTGGACGTGAAGCTGACGCCCTTCAGATCAGCAGACCCGCTGTTCGCGACAAGCATGCTCATTACGGTATTGTTGCCCGCTGTAGCATCAATGTTCAGCCTGCCGGAATCGGTGCCGATGCTCATGTCGTAAGTACCAGTCAGCGTAACTTTTAGAGCGCCGGAGATCTTCTCACCTCCCGCAGACACCTGAAGATCAATAGGATAATCCCCGGCGGTTGCCTGCTTAGGAGACTGGACCTGGACGTTGACGCCACTGGACTCGCCGGCCTTGATCCGGATTGATGAGATCTGGGTCTGCTCGTAGGCCGGCTGGAAGGAAACCACCCACCCCTGGGGCGCATTGGCCGACAGGTTGTAGGACTGGTCCTGCCCGGTGCCATTATTAACGTCTATCTTGAACTCAAACTTATTGCCCGTTGGACCGGTCAGGACCGGGTATTGGGACGTGACCTTGGTGCCACTGACCACCTTGTTAGAGAGCCCAATGTTCAGCGTTACGGTCTGGCTAAGGCCGGTCTTAGAGTCAGCCTTGATCACAAAAGTGTAGTCGCCTGGCTGAGCATTATCCGGCGGGGACGCTTCGAACGTCAGGATCTTGTTCTCTTGCGGACCGATATAGGCGCTCCGGATGGCATAGGAGCCTTGCTTAATGTTAGACGTCCAGCCATCAGGGGCCTTGGTTACTGTAAAATCGAAAGAATGGCTTATGGTGGCTCGGTTCATCAGGCGCAGGTTCAAGTTGACCGTCTTACCGGGCTCAGCAACGATGCTCGGATAGTCCATTGCCATCTCAAAATCCGACCCAGGATCAGCCAGTGCAACGCTGGTGCCCCCGACCAACCCGGGCACAGACCCGAGCACGGCAACCAATACCAGAAGCGCGATGGCTGCCAGCGTCCGTCTCTGATGCATGTTCCCTCCTCTTTTCCTAAACAGGAGCCCTTCAGCTCCGCAATGCAATATGTATACGCACTGCACCCACGATTTGTTTCGCCCAGGCGCCCGCTCTGGCAAGCTGCCGAGCGTTTGATGACGCCCGTGCCCTGACGAAACATCAGTGGAGATTTTAACCACCGGTGATGCCTTGTGTCAAACGTTTAAGAATCGCTGACCTGGTGGTTCCTACCGGGCCGGTATCCCTACAGCAGCAGCGGCGTTCACCAGCCCAAACCCGTACAGGGGATCCCGGCCTGGAGCGCCGAGGTCTTTAGCGGTTGAATCGAGACGCTGACGCACGGAGGCGCCGTCGAGTCCGGAGGAAATAACCAGGGCTGCAGCGCCTGCCGCGTACGGCGACGCAATTGAAGTACCGCTCTGCGGCCCATAACCACCCCCGGGCAGAGTTGTCGTTACCTGGAATCCTGGAGCAGCCAGCTCCACTGCCGGGCCGGTGCTGGAGAAAAACGCTCTCACATTGCCCGGCATAGTAGCCGCAACAGCAATAACTGAATCGTACCGGGCGGGATAGAAGACATTGTCCCCAGCGCCCGTTGGGCTACCGCTGTTTCCGGCGGCGGCCACATTCACGAGACCAGCCGACGCAGCGTTATCGAATGCCGCCTGGGCTATCGCCCCAGGATTCTCAGCCTCGCCATAGCTATTATTGGTCACCTGAATTCCGTTATCTACCGACCACTGCAAAGCCGCAATAATATTGCTATAGAGCCCAATCCCACTCGAGTCGAGCACCTTCAGCGCGTAGAGCGAGACCTCAGGTGCGACACCAACAATACCGGCGCCATTCGCCGCTGCCGCGACCACGCCAGCCACGCCAGTGCCATGGCCCAGATCGTCCATAGGGTCAGAATCGTTATTAACAAAGTCATATCCACCTCTGTAATTTGCGCTCAGGTCGGGATGAGTGTAATCAATACCCGAGTCTATGATGGCCAGCTTAACCCCCGCGCCGCTGTTACCCCTGGCCTGAACGATATCCGCATTTATGACACCGACACCCCAGCTGGCAAGATCCTCCCGGTCTAAGACGCTGACCTGGCGATCGAGATCGACGCCAGCGACGTTAGGATTCGCCCGCAGAGCACTAATTGCCGCCTCCGGAATAGTCGCCGCGATCGCCGGGACCAGGTGGTACGTGTACTTAATACTGCCTCCAACCCCCCTCACCAGAGCCTGCTCTGCGGCCCCTGGCTGGTGCTTGAAGCTGACGAGCACCCTGGCAGTAGGTGGCGACGCCGCCACACTGCCTGACGAGACTGCAATGAGAAGAGCTGCCAGGACCAGCCCGAGGCATTTTCCTTGATGCAATATTCCTCCTCCACCCTCTTCACTACACCCAAACTAGTGCTGGGACCCGGCCTATACGAAGCCCACAGCCGGGGCCGCGGGTTAACGTAAGACCCTGGAGAGATTCTATCCAGGTCTAATGAAGCATGTCAATTAACGTTGTGATGCCGCTCCGGGAAGACGTGACGGGCAGCGGACTATCGAAAAATCTTTGCGGTGTCATTTGGTCATATGCTATAATACCGGAGAAGAAGAGGAATATAGTGAGTTAGACCTCAAGGAGGTGCGATGCTGCCTAACGACGCCAAGGCAAACATAATCGAGCAATATCGGGTTCATACGAAAGACACCGGTTCTCCTGAAGTACAGGTAGCATTGCTTACCAATCGGATTAACCACCTCGTGGAGCATCTCAAGATCAATAAGCACGACCATCATTCTCGTCGTGGTCTTCTGATGCTGGTGGGACAGAGGCGGCGGCACCTCAACTACCTGAACAAGAAAGATGTTGGACGGTATCGGGCGGTCATTGCCCGCCTCGGCCTGCGCAAGTAGCTCCACAGGAAAACCAGTAAGAACTGGGATCTGCTAGGTATGTGACCTTAGTAGAGGTTTACCCGAAAAATCGGGGAGGAATAGGTTAATCATGGTACAAAGAGTTGAAAGAACAGTGGGCGGCCGGCCACTGATTATGGAAGTGGGCCGGGTAGCCGGGCAGGCAGGAGGGGCAGTAACCGTCCAGTTTGGAGAGACGATAGTACTCGTCACTGCCTGCGCTAGTAAAGAGCCCCGACCGGGGGTGGATTTCCTACCCCTTACAGTAGACTACGAGGAGAGGCTCTATGCCGCTGGGAAGATACCCGGCGGCTTTTTCAGAAGAGAGGGAAGGCCCACCACGGATGCCATCCTGGCCTGCCGCTTGACGGATAGGTCGATACGCCCTCTTTTCCCCAAGGACTTTCGCAACGAGATTCAGGTAATTGCCACGGTGCTGTCTGCGGACCAGGAGAACCCCCCGGAGATTCTCGCACTGGTAGGAGCATCGGCGGCTCTGTCTATGTCGGACATTCCGTTTCAGGGTCCGATAGCTGGCGTCAAGGTCGGGTACATCGGTGGCGAGTTTGTCATCAACCCAACGAATACCCAGATGCAGGATAGTTCTCTGGAGCTGATAGTAGCAGGCAGCAAAGACGCAATCTTGATGGTAGAGGCCGGAGTCTCCGAGCTCTCCGAAGAGACGGTCCTGGAAGGGCTGCGAATCGGGCAAGAGGCCAACCAGATAATAATCGGTATGCAGGAAGAGCTCGTAGCAGCCGCCGGGAAGCCGAAGATGACGACCTATGCGCACCGGGAGGTACCTGTCGGGGCAGAAACTCTGGTGCGGAATGCGGTTGCCGGGCGTCTGTCAGATCTACTTTACCAGGAAGACAAGACGGCTCGAGAGGGCTCGCTGGATGCCCTGGAACAAGAGGTCCAGGAAAGACTTCAGGAGAGCCATGAGCCAGAAGTTGTGTCTCCGATCTTCGCCAAATTGGTGAAAGAGGAGATGAGGCGCAACATACTGACTAAGGGCATCCGACCCGATGGACGCGACCCAGACCCCATCCGTCCAATCAGCGCTGAGGTCGGGCTCCTGCCGCGGACCCACGGCTCCGGCCTCTTTACTCGTGGTCAAACTCAGGTCCTGACTATCGCCACCCTGGGCTCCCTTGGAGAGGAACAGAAACTGGACGGCCTGGGACCGGAAGAGACCAAGCGGTACATGCACCATTACAACTTCCCGCCTTTCAGCACCGGTGAAACCAAGCGAGTGGGTTCGCCCAGCCGGCGGGAGATTGGGCACGGTGCACTCGCGGAGCGGGCGCTTGAGCCTGTGATTCCGAACGAACAGGAGTTTCCGTACACCATCCGCCTGGTCTCAGAGGTGCTCAGCTCCAACGGTAGCACATCGATGGCCAGCGTATGCGGTAGCACCCTGGCCCTGATGGATGCTGGTGTACCCATCAAGGCGCCAGTCGCGGGTATTGCCATGGGCCTGATCGTAGGCGAGAACGGTGAGCATACGGTCCTGACCGATATCCAGGGTATGGAAGATGCCTTGGGAGACATGGACTTTAAGGTCGCCGGCACCGCTGACGGTATTACGGCCCTGCAGATGGACATCAAGATAAAGGGTATCACCCAGGACATACTGAAGAATGCTCTTCAAAAGGCACGTGACGCGCGCCTCTTCATCCTGGGGAAGATCCTTTCTACTATCAGCGAGGCCAGGCCAGAGCTGAGCAAGTATGCACCCAGGATGTACAAGATGCATGTCCATCCGGACAAGATACGTATCGTTATCGGACCGGGTGGCAAGACGATCCGCTCTATCATAAGCGAGACGAAGTGCACTGTTGAGGTGCAGGACGACGGCACGGTGATTATCGGGTCGCCCAGCGAGGAAGCGGCCAACAAGGCCATCAAGATGATCGAAGGCCTTACCAAAGAAGTCGAAGTCGGGACGATCTACAACGGCAAAGTCACACGGCTTATGAACTTCGGCGCCTTCGTCGAAGTCCTTCCGGGCAAGGAAGGTCTGGTCCACATCAGCGAGCTGGCGGACTACCGGGTCCCGAAGGTTGAGGACGAGGTCCAGGTTGGCGATGAGATCATGGTGATGGTCACGGAGATCGACCGCATGGGCCGGGTGAACCTATCCCGGAAGGCCGTAATGCTCGGCCAGACACTGGAAGAGTATCAGAAGGCTGCAGCCGCTCAGCAGGGCGCCCAGGTAAGACGCGGAGATGGGCCTCCATTCCAACCAGGGGGCGGTGACCGCGGTGATTTCCGACGGGGTGAGCCTGGCAGGGGTGGATCCAGACCCGCCATGGGAGGCAGACGAAGGCCCTGATGAATCAACCGGCAATCCCCGTAGCAGTAACGGGGGCCTCGGGCAAGATGGCCCAAGAGGCCCTTGCTGCTATCATGCGAGACCCGGAAGTTGACCTGGTGGGGGCGTCCTCGCGCCGGCTAACCGGCGCGGATCTTCCGGTGGCCGGGGGCGGGAGTACGCCCCTTTTTCGCGACCTCGGGGCTCTCTTAGAGAAGGTCAAGGCCCGAGTGCTGGTAGACTTCACGGTCGCTGAGGCGGCCATGGACCATGTCAGAATCGCATTCCGCCATGGTGTCTCCCCGGTGGTAGGTACCACCGGACTCTCTGCCGAGAACCTTAAGGAGATGCAAGAGCTATCCCAGTCCACGGGGCTGGGGGCAGTGGTGGCGCCGAACTTCGCCCTCGGGGCGGTGCTGATGATGTACATGTCTCGCGTAGCGGCGCGCTACTTCGACTACGCAGAGATCATTGAGCTGCACCACGAGCGTAAAGCTGATGCTCCATCCGGAACGGCCCTTTCGACGGCCCAGGGGATGGCCCGGGCCAGAGGCCGGGCCTTCAACTGGAAGGCGGCGCAGAAGGAGACACTGAGCGGTACCCGTGGGGGCCAGTTAGAAGGTATCGGCATTCACAGCATACGCATCCCGGGGTTAGTGGCCCACCAGGAGGTAATCCTCGGTACCACGGGCCAGACTTTGACTATCAGGCATGATACTTTCAGCAGAGAGTCCTTCATGCCGGGGCTCCTTTTGGCTATTAAAGAGGTGGTAAGGCAGGACCACGTGGTTGTCGGCCTGGACAAACTTCTAGGATTGGAGTGAGGTGATCCCTTGAAAGGCTTGAATGTGGCGGTCGTGGGGGCCACAGGTATGGTGGGCCAGGAGTTTCTTAAGATCCTGGAGCAGCGGGATTTCCCTGTTCGAAACGTTAGTCTGTTCGCATCAGGAAGAACCGCCGGGAAGAAGATTCTCTTCAATGACCAGGAGGTAGAGGTAAGGGAGATAGGCGCCCACGCTTTCCAGGGGGTAGACCTGGCGTTCTTCTCCGCTGGAACGGAGATCAGCCAGCACAGCGCACCCCAGGCAGTTCGCGCGGGAGCGCTGGTAGTCGATAACAGCGCCGCTTTCCGGATGGAGCCCAAGATACCCCTGGTTGTACCTGAGATCAACCCTGACGATACGCGGAAGCATTCCGGCATTATCGCCAATCCCAATTGCTCGACAATTCAGATGGTGGTGGCTCTTTACCCGCTGCATAAGGTAAACCCTATCCGCCGTATTATCGTAGATACTTACCAGTCTGTCTCCGGGACCGGGCGAGAAGCGGTGGAGGAACTCAGCATGCAGGCAAAGGCCGTGCTGGACGGCAAGAATGCTGTACCCCACGTTTATCCGCATCAGATAGGATTCAACCTTCTTCCGGAGATAGACGTTTTCATGGATAACGGCTACACCAAAGAAGAATGGAAAATGGTCCAGGAGACGCGTAAGATAATGCACGCACCGCAGATAGCGATATCGGCTACCTGTGTGCGGGTGCCCGTCTACATCGCGCACAGTGAAGCTGTCCATGTCGAGTTCACGAATCCCATGTCAGCGGTCGAGGCACGGCAAATCCTGAACGAAGCCCCCGGGGTGTTAGTCCAGGATGATCTAAGTGTGCACATGTACCCTCATCCGTGGGCCGTTGCCGGTAACGACGACGTGCATGTTGGGCGTATACGTGAAGACGCCTCTCATCCCAACGGCCTGGCCATGTGGGTGGTAGCCGACAACGTGCGCAAGGGTGCTGCGCTCAACGGTGTTCAGATCGCTGAATACATGCTCAAACAAGGGCTGCTACAGGCCCGCTAACGGCGGGTTGCCCATCTTTGCTCGCCAGACAATCTTATTGATGAGGTAGGGTATGTCCGAACTAGGTCGATTGCTGACAGCAATGATAACCCCCTTTGATGCCGAGGGAGCGGTGGACTACGACCAGACAAAGCGCCTGGCGTTGACGCTTCTTGCCTCCGGGAGCGACGGAGTCGTGGTATCCGGGACTACGGGGGAATCACCCACCCTGAGCAAGGACGAAAAGCTGCGTCTCTTCAGCGAGGTAAAGTGCGCGGTAGGCAACCAGGGAACAGTGATTGCCGGCACCGGCAGCTACAATACTAACGAGAGCATCGAGCTGACCAGAGAGGCGGAAAAGGCCGGAGTGGACGGCATCCTGCTGGTCGTGCCATATTACAACAAGCCTACCCAGGAGGGCCTGTACCAGCATTTTCGTAAGATTGCCGAGGCCACCAATCTTCCATGCATCCTGTACAATGTCCCGAGCCGCACGATAACAAACCTGGCTCTGGAAACTCTGCTTCGTCTCTCCGAAGTGCCGAATATTGTCGGCGTTAAAGAGGCGTCTGCTAACTTCGAATGTATCGCCCGCATCATCAAGGAAACACCTGACGATTTCCTGGTCTGGAGCGGCAACGACGGCGACACGTTCCATGTAATGTCCATGGGTGGCTACGGGGTAATCAGCGTGGCCAGCCACCTGGTTGGTCAAGAGATAAAGCAGATGATCGGGCGCTGCTTAGCCGGGGAGACGGCTGCGGCCGCCGCCATACATCTGGCACTCATGCCCCTGGTGAATGCACTCTTTATCATTTCCAATCCTATGCCAGTCAAGTATGCCATGAACCTTGCAGGTTTCCCCGCCGGCAAGCCACGCCTTCCGCTCACTGAGCCAGACGAGAAGACGGCGGAGGCGATCCGTAAGGTCCTGGCTAACTATAAGATAGAACTGCCGAAGCTGTAGCCTCCGGCAAGGGCCCCTTTTCCCGACAAGACAAAAGGCCTATTCGGCTCCAAGTTAGCATCGCGCCGAACACCGGAGTTTGATGAAACAGCACGCCGCTCTCATTAACTCAAGGAGCTACGATTTGTTGCGCGACCGAGCAGTATTGAGATCGATATCGGGAGGTACACTGGCATGAACTTTGTTTGGATGAGCGTAGCGACTGCCCTCACCCTGCCCGCGATCTATCTCCGGTTAACTGGGGTGGTAATCAGCCCAATCATCGACTCAGCCTTCTTCGGACTGGCGATCCTGGGTGCAGCCTTCCTTCTCACCTGGGCTGCGGAAGTGGCGCAGATGGACATCTCTCAATCTCTGGCATTGGCGTTCCTGGCTCTCATAGCTGTCCTGCCGGAGTATGCCGTGGACCTCTACTTTGCCTGGACCGCCGGAAGCGACCCACAATACGCCCATTATGCCGTGGCAAATATGACCGGAGGCAACCGTCTGCTCATTGGGATAGGATGGTCGCTGGTGGTGTTCCTCTTCTGGATAACTCGTGGACAGAAGAGCGTTACCGTGGACCCCTCGAGGCGTACTGACCTCCTCATCCTTGGCGTGGCCACGGTGTACGCATTCACGATTCCGCTCAAGGGGTCGCTGTCACTGGTCGATACCGTTATTCTCCTGGCGCTCTTTGGTTTCTACTTGTGGATGGCTTCTAAATCACCGCAGGAAGAGCCGGAGTTGGTAGGTCCACCCGAGACTATTGCTACTCTACCAACCAATTTGAGACGTGTTGTGACTATACTCCTATTCGTCTTCTCAGCGGCCGTCATTCTGGGCTCTGCGGAGCGGTTCGCTGAAGGGCTGGTGACCACCGGCAAGGTAATGGGGATAGACGAGTTCCTGCTGGTGCAATGGCTGGCTCCGCTGGCGTCAGAGGCGCCTGAGATAATCGTTGCCTCGATTTTCGTAGCCCGCAATTCCGCTACGATGGCGCTGGGCACACTCGTCTCTTCCAAGGTGAACCAGTGGACGCTGCTGGTTGGGACCCTGCCTCTGGTCTTTGCTATCTCTGCTGGCTCATTCAGTCCGTTGCCACTGGACACCCGCCAGGCAGAGGAGGTTTTCCTGACTGCCGCTCAATCAGCATTTGCGATAGCCCTGCTCATTAATCTCAAGCTCTCCCGCTGGGAGGCAGGTGCGCTGTTCACACTGTTCGCGACACAGCTATTCTTCTCCGATCCCCTGATACGCCACTGGTATTCCATTGCCTACCTCGCGCTGACAGTGGGAATATTGATCAGGGACAGAGACAGGCTAGCGAGCCTGATTCGTGTAATACCCGGAGTAGCAAGAAAATAGGGACTAAGCGAATATCTTAGTCCCTGTATGCGGGCAAGGCTGTGGCTAGTGGGGCCTGTTTTCCCTCAGGCTACGCAATTCCCTGCGCAGCTCTTCCATCTCCTGCTCCATCTCCATCAGATGCTCTTTCATTCGAAGGATGACCTCTGCCCCGGCGAGGTTAACTCCCAGGTCGTCCATGAGGCGCTGGACCTGCTGCAGCCTTTCGATATCCCGGACTGAGTAAAGACGCACGCTCCCCCGGCCCCGGGCGGGCTGGATGAGACCCACCCTCTCGTAGTACCGAAGCGTCTGCGCATGCACTCCGAGGATCCGTGCCACCACGCTGATGACGAAACGTCCCTCTTCCTTATCGGTCGCCATGATACACTAAACCTTCACACCCCCGCGGAGGTCCTTAAGCTGCCGGAAGAGGTCCTTTTCCCGATCAGACAGGTTCGTTGGGATAACTACTCGAATCTTGGCCAGCAGGTCGCCGCGGCCAGATCCACCCAGATGAGGCATCCCCTGTCCACCCAGCCGGAAGACCTTGCCGTTCTGCGTTTCCGGTGGGATCTTCAGGACTAGCTTCCCCTTAGGAGTGGGTACCTCCGCCTCACCTCCAAGGATCGTATCAACGAGCGGTACTTCCACCTCAGTGAAGAGGTCGTCCCCCTTGCGTTCAAACGCTGGATGGGGGCGGACGCTCATAACAAGGTAAAGGTCTCCTGCCGGTCCACCTCCGATTCCCTGGCTGCCCTCGCCTTCCAATCTAATCCGGGAGCCATCCCTCACTCCGGGTGGAATCTTGGCCTCGATCCGACGCAGCTTGAGGACCGCCCCAGTGCCACCACAAGAGGAACAGACCTTGCTTTGGGCCAGTCCTGTCCCCTGGCACACCGGGCAGGTCTCCCCTCTCTGCAATTGAATGAGACGGCTGGTGCCATTAAATGCCTCTTCGAGTGTTACCTCGACAGGCTGGTCCAGGTCCTGCCCCCGCTGAACAGTCTGCCGAAAGCCACGTCCTCTGACGCCGGCATCCTGGAAAAGCTCCTCAAAGATATCCCCAAAGGGTATGCCGCCACGCCCCCGGCGCTCAGTCCCGAAGTCGTGTTCCACCCTCCACTGGCGGCCAGGTCCCGCGCCGGCGCTCTCCTGGGCACGAGCAAACTGGTCAGCGTGTTCCCACTGCTCGCCGTATTGATCGTACTTCTTCCGTTTATCAGGGTCAGATAGAACTTCGTAGGCCTCGTTGATCTGCTTGAAGCGCGCCTCCGCATCCTTGTTCCCCGGATTCACATCAGGATGGTACTGGCGAGCGAGCTTCCGGTAGGCCTGCTTTAGCTCTTTTTCGGAGGCTGCGCGCTTTACACCGAGTACGTCGTAGTAATCTCTCTTAGCCATCTCACAACTCTCACAATTATGCTATGCCTTTAGTATGCTATTGTCAAGGTCTTTGCCCCGGTGCGGTACATACCAATAGAACTCATTAACTCAGTCAAGCCTTCATATTCAAAACGGCATATATGCAGATGAAACATATTGATACTGCGAGTTAGGACTAGATGAGCTATGTCAGTATATTCCCGTTGCTAAAAGCGGCTGCCCGGCGTATAATTTGGGGACGATGGGGGAAAGACCAGGTCTGTAGTCCTCGAAAAGGAGGTTGGTCATGGGTACTCCAGTACAAGCCCAGGTGTTAACCCTGCGGGCCATGGAGCCTGAAGACATCTCCGACGTGATGGAAATCGATCGCCTGTCCGGCGGCCGCCGCGCCATCACTTACCAGGACCAGATTACCTTCTACTTGGGAGGGGAGCTGGGGTTGAGCTATGTGGCCGAGATGGATGGAAGGGTCGTGGGCTTTCTCATGGGACGCATCCTGGAGCGCCGCTACACGCCGTACGTGGGCGCATGGGTCGAAATCCTGGGAGTGATACCGGAACTGAAGCACCAGGGCATCGGCAAGCGGCTGCTTGAGGCCTTCCTGGAAGGTTGCAGGGAAAAGGGCGTCCAGGATGTTCACGCGGCAGCCAGCATCCGGGACACTGAGGTCAAGCCGTTCCTGGAGAAATCCGGGTTCAAGGAGGGCGAGCTGGTACACCTCCATAAGCGACTCTAACTTATGGTAAAGGAGCAATAAGCGTATTTGGAAAAGTCCGAATGGGCCCTGATACTGGGCGCTTCCAGTGGCTTCGGGGCGTCTACCGCCCTGGAGTTGGCACGAAGACAGCTTAACATCATCGGGGTGCACCTGGACACCAGGGCAACCCTACCTAATGCCAATCGTACGGTAGCCGGGATAGAGGACCTGGGGCGGCAGGCCCTCTTCTTTAATACTAACGCGGCCGATGCTGCCAAGATAGACATTGTACTCGATAAGGTTGAAGAGAAGCTCGGGCCCGACGGGGGGAACGTTCGCGTCTTACTCCATTCCCTGGCCTTCGGTACCCTGAAACCGTTTATCGCACCCAACCTGGAAGACGCAATCAACCCCGCTCAGATGCAGATGACCCTGGAAGTTATGGCGAATAGCCTGGTGTACTGGACACAGCGTCTGGTCGCCCGCCGGCTGATGGGACCCGGAGGCCGGATCTATACAATGACCAGTTCAGGGGCAGATCGGGTTATCGCGTCTTACGGGGCAGTCTCCGCCGCTAAGGCAGCCCTACAGTCTCATGTTCGCCAGTTGGCCCTGGAGCTGGCTCCGCTCCAGATCACCATAAACGCCGTGCGCGCCGGCGTAACCGACACCGCGGCTTTGCGCAAGATCCCCGGAAACGAGAACATTGCTCGCCTAGCCCTGGACCGCAATCCTCACGGCCGTCTGACTACACCGGAGGATGTTGCCCGGGTGATCGGCATCTTGAGCTGCCCTGAAGCAGCATGGATGACCGGCACGGTTATAGGAGTGGATGGCGGAGAGGATATCGTAGGTTAACGATCAGGAGGACATTGATTAATGGATAAGACCCTGGTGATTATCAAGCCCGACGCCGTGCAACGCGGGCTTACGGGGCGCATCATCGCCAGACTCGAGGAAAGAGGGCTCCGCATCCTGGCCATGCGCCTGGCCAGTATGAGTAACACAATGGCTCAGGCGCTATATTCGGTCCACGAGGGGAAATCGTTCTACGCGGGCTTGGTGAAGTACATGACTTCCAGCCCGGTGGTGCTCATGGTGATCGAGGGAAATCGTGCAGTAGACATCGTCCGCAAGACCATGGGTGCTACGGACCCGCTAGATGCGGTCCCCGGCAGCATTCGGGGAGATTGGGGCCTTGAGGTGGGACGTAATCTGATACATGGCTCCGATTCTCCCGAGAACGCTGCGCGTGAGATAAGCATCTTCTTTGACCAGAAGGACCTCCTGGAGTACGAGAGGGATATCGAACGCTGGGTCTACGAATAAGTTACTGGACTCTCAATACGGGGGTGGCCTCAGCCCATAGGTTCTCCAGTTGATAGTAGTTGCGGCGCTCCGGGGAGAAGACATGTACAATGATATCCCCGTAGTCAAGCAGTACCCAGCCGGATTCTGAGGCTCCCTCCCTCCTGAGAAGGGTTGCGCCGTCTTGCGTCAGGACCTTGTCGATCTCCTCAAATATTGCCTTGATCTGACGTTCGCTGGTAGCGCAGCAAACAACGAAGTAGTCCGTGAAGCTGCACCTCTCCCGCAGGTCAAGCATCAGTATGTCGGTAGCCTGCTTGTCCAGGGCCGCCTGTACCGCTTTGTGGGCGATGTCAATAGATTCTGGTATTTCAGTGCCTCCTGAATTATGTTTCACTTCCAATTATATCACTCTGAGCCTTAACAAACAGTTAAAATGAGTTAAGCGTGCCCGTCAGATTGGTCGGCGGTCCCTTCATTTTTACGAGTGCTTGACGCCGCGGTCCCTTCAGGGTATAGTGACGAAGTATGCCATAGCGGGAGGAGGCCAAGCATGGCAAGCCTCGGGCAAAGGTTGAGGGAGGCCAGGGAGAGTCAGGGCCTGAGTCTGGAAGAGATTGAGGCGTCTACCAGGATAAGAAAATCGTACCTGGTGGCGCTCGAAGATGAAGACTATGACAGTCTACCTCATCCTACTTACGTAAGGGGTTTCCTCAAGACCTACGCAAATCGTCTGGGAATAGACGCCGCAGAAATCTTGGACCTGTACCCAGTACGTGACTCGCGGCCTGTATTCACCCCTGTAGCCAGGCTGGAGAAGCCCCGATTGGGTGGAGGCTTCTGGATGGCAGTGCTCGTTCTTATCGTCGTGGTTGCCGGGCTTGCTACGTTTCTATACTCTTCGCCCTGGATAGTTCCGGCCTATCAGAACAGCCCTGCCCCGGACACTACGAAAGAGATAATTCCAACGATTGCCCCGGTGAGTGCTGCGGTCTCTTCGTTGCCCCGAAATGCCACTGCAACCGTCGAGGCATCCTTGCCTCCCACGGCCACACCAGTCCCGCAGGCGGTCGAGATTCGGGCTAGGGCTACAGCCAACTCCTGGGTCTGGGTAATAGTCGATTCCACGCCTGTCTACACCGGCACCATGAGGCCGAATGAGGAACAAACTTGGGTAGCACGGGACAAGGTTTTTATGAGGATCGGAAACGCCGGTGGACTGCTTGTCACTCACAACGGACAGCAGCGCGGGGCTCTAGGCAATAACGGACAGGTCCTCGATGTACAGTTGACTCGGGATGGCATGTCATTCGATGTCAACCCTCCGGTACCTGGGCCGCGATAGATGCGAGCACGAATGGTGAAATTCCTGAAACTATATGACGCGATATTATAATCTAGCTAATCTACTGAGCGCATCGCGGATTCTTCTAACCCCGCCGATTCTTCTGCTTCTTCTTGCGTCATGGCCCGACGGGTACTTCTTGGGAACATGGCTCGAAGGGTACTTCGTGGGGACATGGCTGTTCCTGCTGGCCATGATTACCGACGTCGTTGACGGTTACCTGGCCAGGAGAGGCAAGGGGTCATCCTCGTTGGGCGTCTTCCTTGATCTGATTGCGGACAAGGTCCTCGTCCTGGCTGTCCTGGTCCTGCTGGCATACCTCGGCGCAGTTCCCAACTGGATGGCGATAGTGATTGTGGCCCGCGAGGTGATCGTGATGGCGCTGCGCTGGAGAGCGGCAACCAGAGGAAGGGTGATTCCTGCCGCGGCATGGGGCAAAGGAAAGACCTTCACCACTTCGATTGGCATTGCTGCCGTGATCTTCGGGGAGAGCCTGCAAAGGGGGACCTGGACACAGGCGATCAATTGGGGAGGCTGGGCGGATTTCGTTGCCATCTCCAGCGGGCCGGTAATGGCGGCCGCTACTCTCCTGACAGTTGTCTCAGGAGCCCTCTACGTCCGTACGGCCCTACCGATCGTCTTTGGTACAGTGCGGGCGCAGGCCCCGGCCCGTCAGGGTGACCGTCCCAGCGGCGAGGCTGTTCCCTGAGCTGATCAAAGTGCTGTCCGGCCGGCTGATTCTGGGATCAATGTAAAACGCAGAAACAGAGCCCGGCGCGTCCGTTGCGTCACCTTTACCCGGTCGTCGATACGCCAGCCAACTACCCAGGCGATCTGCGCCGGTGTGACCACCAGAGGCACGCGATCACGCCACGACCGGGGTATCTTGGCATCCACGAAGAAGTCCTGAAGCCTCTTCTCATGCGCCATCCCCAGTGGCCGGAAGCGATCGCCGCTGTGCCTCGCCCTGACATAGAGCCGATCCCCCAGCTTGTCAAGGTCCAGTATTGCAGTCCAGGGGTCCTCTTCCATCTGCCAGGGCCCGTCCTCCTGGACCCGGGCCCGCACCTTCCAGCCCGGCAGAACAGTTTCGCCAGGAATAGCCAGGGTGGCCTCCTGTGGAATAGTAGGCAAGGGGGCGGGCGCATGCCCCAGGGAGATGGTGCAGTAGCCATATCCGATATCCATAACCAGGCCATGGGGAAGTGTCAGCGTGGTGCCGGCAGGCTTGCGCAAGAACTCGGCCATCTCTTCCAGATGCACGACCTCCAGCCCCACCAAAGATCCAGCCACCCTTTCTACAGCCATTCTCAAGAGGTGGAAAAGGATGGCCGGAGGCAAGGCCAGGGCGCGTCCGTTATCTAGCGTTACAGCACTGGCACTCTCCGTCGCTACCTCGGGCCAGACACGACGCACTTGTTCGTCGATGAACGTATAATCTCGATCGATGACGCGTGCCATCCGCAGAAGTGTGTCCTGGATGTTGGGGTTATATGACTTGAGAGCGGGCAGCAGCCGGTAGCGAATCCGGTTGCGGCGGTAACGCATAGACCGGTTGGAAGCATCCTCTCTGGGCTGGATACCGGCGTTAGCACAGTACTCCTCCGTCTCTGACCTTCTCAGCTCCAGCAAGGGCCGAAGAACGGTTACCCTTTCGCCAAGCGGCGGGACAGCTAAACGCGTGACGGGCTGCATGCCCCGTAAACCACCCAACCCTGTCCCCCGGACCCAATGGAGCAAGATGGTCTCCACCTGGTCGTCCGCCGTATGTCCAACGGCAACACCGGCTGCGCCCAGGTCCCTGCACAACCTTGCGAAGAACGCATAGCGCACATGCCGGGCGGCCTCTTCGACAGATAGCCGGTACCGGGCCCGGTACCGGCCTACATCCTGACGCTCCAGCGTGTAGGGTAGTCCCCAGGCACTGGCTAACTCAGCCACGTAGCGGGCATCGGAGGAGGACTCTGGCCGGAGGGCGTGGTCCAGATGCGCCAGATGCAGCCGGATGCCCAGGGCATCCCGAATTCTCAGAAGGAGATGGATAAGGCAGAGGGAATCGGCTCCGCCAGACACCCCTGCTACAACCAGCTCGCCCTCTGCAACAATATGGTGCTCCCGGATAAAGGATAGGACCTTATCGGCCAGCATCTGGGAAGGCTAAGAGCCCTCCCCGAAGAAGAAATTCCACCACTGTTGCCAGTTAGGAAGGGATTGTTGAGGACGGGACTGCGGGGCAGCCGGCGCCGGCTGCTTGGGTGTCTCCTTTACGGAAGGTGAGACCAATACCAGAGGGATATCACCCGGCCTGACCAGGTTTAACTGCTCCCTGGCCATCTTCTCGACGTAGTCCGGGGACTGAAGGTATTCCTCCTGGCGGCGGAGCTCGGCGTTACGCTCCTTGAGCTGTGTGATATCCTGCCGAATTGATGCTGCCTGCTGGTTTAGCTGGTAGACTTCCATAGCCTTTCTAGCAGTAGAAAAGCTAAGATAGATCAGAAGAGGTATCGCCAGAACGACGAAAACCCGGTTGACCAGGAACCCGTTATTCAAGCTTCCTTATTACCTCCATCCAGGCCAGACCGATCAGCGCAATTATAGCACACCGAATGCCAATTTGTGCCCGCGGAAACTAGATGACAAGCCTGCGGCGCATGACCACCTGGCACAGACTCAGGAAAAGGACACCGGCCACAACCAGCCATGCCAGGTCAATGACCAGCCCCCACGACGGCAGCCCCAAGACCAGTGACCGGTAGAGATTAACCACGTGGGTCAAGGGGGTGAACCAGGAGATCAATTGAAAGACCGGCGGAAGTTGTTCCAGCGGGAAAAATATACCGCTGAAAAAGAACAGGGGCGTCACGAAGAGTGTGAAGAAGTAGTTGAACGTATATATGGACGGCGCCAGCCCGGTGAAGAACAGCGATATTGAGGAAAAGACCATTCCCTGCAGAAAAAGCAGGGGGAATATCAGTACCGCCAGCGGAGACTGCACCAGCCCAAAGGCCGTAATGACCAGCATTACCACGCCTCCGCTGAACACGGCTCGGGTGGCCCCCCAGAGTACCTCTCCGGTGATTATATCTTCGACCATCAGCGGGGTGGCAAGAATCGCCTCGTACGTCTTCTGAAATGTCATACGGATGAATGACCCATAGGTACACTCGAATACTGCACTGAACATCGCAGAACTGGCCACCAGGCCAGGTGCGATAAACTGAAGATATGACTGACCCTCAATGGGCTGGACGAAGGCGCCCAACCCGAAGCCCATGGCCAGAAGTATAATAACCGGCTCCAGAAAGCCCGGCCAGAGCTCGACCTTCCAGAGACGCATGAAGACATCCCAATTACGCTGCCAGACGCGCCAGGCTCCCAGCTGCGGGTAATAGGGCCGGATCATTCCTGAAGAGCCCTTCCGGTTAGTCTCAGGAACACATCTTCCAGGGAGGCGCGACGACGCACGACCTTCTCGAAATTACCCGGAGGCTGCGGAATACTATTGCCTCCGGCACCGAAGACGTATAAGGCGTCTTCCACCACTTCGACCTTCATTCCCCGGTCCTGGAGCCACGTCACGGTAGGGGGGACATCCTCCTGGCGAGGGAAAAGCTCCAACACCTCTTCGCCGACGTGACGGCTAACGAGCTCCGCCGGGGAGCCCTCTACCAGGATCTTGCCATGGTCCATAATAGCAAGCCGGTCACAAAGGTGAGCAGCCTCATCCATATAATGGGTCGTCAAGACCTGCGTAACCCCCTCGCTCTTGAAGTAGCGAAGCTTCTGCCAAACCAGGTGGCGGGCCTGGGGGTCCAGGCCTGTCGTGGGCTCATCCAGGATTAGGACCTTCGGCTCGTTTATGAGACCACGGGCGATTACCAACCGGCGCTTCATACCACTCGAGAGGGACTCGGTATGGCTGTCACGGCGGTCCCATAGTTGAAATAGGTCCAGGGCCTGTCTGGCCCGCTCCCGGGCGAGGCTACCGCTGACGGAAAAGTAGCGGGCGTATACCAGCAGATTTTGTATTACGGAGAGATCGGAATCCAGGTTGTTGTCTTGGGGAACAACCCCAACTATGGCCTTTATCTCCCTGGGATTACGTCGTACGTCTTTGCCGTCAACCCAGATTTCACCGGTGGTTATCGGAGATGCGCCGTAGATCATGCGCATCGTGGAAGTCTTGCCCGCGCCATTGGGACCCAGGAAGCCGAAACACTCGCCCTCCTGGATATCGAAATCTATGCCGCCCACGGCTACAAAGCCGTCGAACTTCTTGACCAGTCCTCGTGCTTGTATGAGGCTCATGCTCAATCATAATCAAGAGATCGGGCTCACACTGAGAAAGGAAGCATCCAGACCTGCCGGATGGGAAACAGGCTAGCATTAAGAAGGGACGGAATAGCGGAGCTAAATACTGAGGTCTTCCCGGTCTTCCCGGGACGTGTCCTCTTCTACGTACTCCGGTTCCTCGACGACGCTCTCGCCTTCTTCCCAGTCCCTGAATTCATCTTCCAGGGAGTCCTCTTCATCGCCCTCGAGACCGTACTTCAGCAGAGATTCCTTGATATAGGGCCTGAAGGTATCGGTAGTTCCTTTGCTCGGGAAGGATACTTTCCCTACCTGGCTGGGGTGCTGGTAGGTCTCCTTGATGATGATGCGAAGGTTGCCCTGGCTCAGATTGGTGATGGCTGCAGCGTACTCGTTCCCTCCGCTCATAAGATTTATCAGACGCAATGCGAGCCGGGGTTGAACCTCGCCCAGGTATTCGCCGCGAGCGTTCTTCACTAAGACCTTGCGTCCGTCCACGGTCAGGCTCACCCGGTCGCCGGCCGACATCCGCGCCAGCACCTCCCGGCCCGCCGGCTGCGCGAGTTCAGTCAAGCCGGTCTTTCCTGTCTCCTCGATGAACAAGCGGGGGTCGACGCTATCACGCTTGTCTACCGGAATGCCCTCGGCACGGGGCGCCTGAGAGAGACGGGACAGGTTGCGCTGAGCGATCGTATTGTTAGGGTCGAGCTGTAGAGCCTGCCTGTAAGAAGAGGCTGCCTCCTCGTACCTACCCAGCTCGGTTAACGCCTTGCCCATGCGGTTGTAGGCCTCAACCTCTTCGGGATAGAGCTCAATTATGTTCTGGTTAGCACGCAGTGCTTCGTCCCAGCGATTCCGCATTGCGAGGCTAATAGCGAGTTCCGTCTGCTGTCTTTTCAGTTTGACCTTATCTTCTGATGCGTACTGTGTCATAACCCTGCTCCAAACGTCCACTTATTCTAGACTGTTCTATAGTCACTTTCAATACTTTAACTCGGCTCATTTTGTGAGATTTCTGTGAGATTTTTCGCCTGGCGAACTCTACCGCCGGAGGACCTCAACTATTTCAGTAGTTATGTCAAGGAGCTGCCACCCTCGGGAACAGTGGCCTCACATACTTACTGTCTAGATTAACAGACCGGCAGGGCTATATTAAGCCCCTTTTCCACGTACTGGGTGTCAGTTTGGTTGTTACCGGGAGGGGACCCTGACAGGCTCCTATGTACTTTCCCGCTCGCCCTCGACTGGAGTATAATCTCGAATGACGAGTCTGTAAGGAAAGACGGAGCAAGACGGCAGTGACAGGGCACAACATGGGGGATGAAACTTGATACGGGAATGTTCTGCCAGCGAGAAAGAGCGTATCTACTTTATCGTTAACGACGCGGCCCGCGCCTACAAGGGCCATATCCCACCTGATCGCTACAACGAGCCTTACATGTCGATGGAAGAACTGCTGGCCGAGATAGCTGAGATGCATATGTTCGGCTGGGTGGAGGGAGGCGACCTGGTCGGAGTAATGAGTCACCAGCCCGTGAAGGACGTTACGTTGATTCGGCACGCCTACGTGTTGAGCCCGTTTCAGAAGAGAGGAATCGGCACGCATCTTCTCAACCACATCATTGGACGTACCAAGACTCGCCAGCTGCTGGTTGGCACATGGGCCGCAGCAAACTGGGCGGTTGACTTCTATGAAAAGCACGGATTCCGCATGATGCCGGACAAGGATGCACTGCTGCAGACCTACTGGCATGTACCGGAGCGACAGATTGAGACCTCAGTGGTCCTGGGCATGGAGATGCCTGGGGCTGCCGAGTAAAGGAGATTCTTTACCATGCCGGATGTTGGCAGCCTCTTCAAGCTCTTCTACTGGTTCCAATTGCACCCCGGATCGCCATCCGGGCTCTACTGGGTACTGGCAGGTATCTACGCTGTCGGGCTCGGGGGTAGCGCCGCCTATTTCGTCAATGTACGGCAGCGCTTCGGCAGTCATGTTCACCGCATGAAGATCGCCCGCAGAGTGGCGCTGGCCGCCGGACTGCTCTCGGCCTTCGGACTAATCTTCATCGGCATGCGCTTCTGGCAGATACCCGTTCTCTCTCTGAGATTCTGGATACTGCTGATCACCCTTGGCGCCGTCGGACTCGGAGGCTACCTGGCCTACTACTTCACGCGGATGTTTCCCAGCTCGCTTGAGGCATTCGAGGCCAAGCAGCTCCGCCAGCGCTACCTCCCCAAGCCAAAGCCGAAGAGCGGCAGCGGAGGCCGGAGGCGAAAACGGAAGTAGGGAGACTCCACAGGTCATGCACCGTTCAAGCGGGATCAACCCACCAGAGCAGTCGCCGCTGTGAATAACCGAGAGCCGGCGGGACAATCCCGCCGGCTCTTGGAACAATATTCATCTTCGCCGCTGCGGCTGAGCGAGTAACGGCTTTCTCCGCCTTTTACAGGATGCTCTTCAACTGCTCTTTCAGGCGCTCTCGCAGCTCCGGGCTCGTCTTCACCTGCCTGGCAAATTTGTCTATCCACTCGTAAGGCATGCAGGCGTCGATGATCATGCGGGAGTTGAATCCCTTGTCGGCGACGGGGATGGCTGCATCCAGCGGACCGCTCCAGCAACGGTGAAGTATCTCTGTGGAACGAGCCGGGTCCGACCGGGTGCCGATGGCCCAGAGTACGTTGTTAATATCGGATGGGTCGATATCATCGTCCACCACTACCACGTAGCGCCCCATGTATGCGGCGCCCTGTACCTGCGAAGCTACGAGGCCAGCCTGGCGGGCATGGCCGGGATAACGCTGCTTGATGCTGACCACGACGAACGCCCAACAACTGGCAGCGGCGTGCATCCATACGCCCTTCACATCCGGAATGCCGGCCTTCTCCATATTCTCCCAGATGATTGCTGACAGGATAGGGCTCTGGAAGAAGTCGCTGTCGTTAGGCGGACGGTACGGTGGGCACGCTGTGATAATAGGATTGTTACGGTGGTAGACCCGCTTCACCCTGATAAGAGGCTCTGCCCGCTCGGCGCTGCCATAGTAACCGGTGAATTCCCCGAAGGGCCCCTCGTTCCTGGTCTCGTTGGGCAGGGACTCGCCTTCCAGAACAATCTCGCCGTGGGCCGGCAGGGGCAAGCCAGTCAATCCCCGGATCACCTCAATCGGCTCGCCCTTGATACCACCCGCAATGTCATACTCGCAAACACCCGGGGGCATCCCGAGTCCGGCTACCAAAAAGAGGATAGGGTCCTGACCCACGGAAATGGCCACCGGGCAGGGCTTGCCCATGGCGAAGTACTTCTCCCGGTGGATTCGACCCTGCTTGCCAGGGGAAATAAAGAAGCCAACGGTGTTCTTATCATGGAGCTGGACCCGGTAGGTGCCCAGGTTTACCCAGTCGCTGTCCGTGTCTTTCGTTAGCGTCACGCTGGCGGTCCCGATATAGCGGCCACCGTCAGCCTCGTGGTATCTGGGAACGGGGAACTTGAAGAGGTCGACATCGTCGCCCTCCATAATGTTTTCCATCACCGGACCCTTGTTCACCAGAACAGGAGGTATCGTCTTGAGGTTGCGCATCCGGTTGCGCCATTCCCGAACGAACTCGATCCCCGATACGTTCGCCGGCATACCAGTTGTAAGGGCCAGGCGGGGCATGCTCGTAAGCAGGCTGCCCAGCACCCGGTAGCCCGCCGGATAGTCCTTGATATTATCGAATAGGAGAGCCGGGCGCTTCTTGCCCTCCAGGCCATTTATCTCAATGAGGGCTCCAATTTCCTCGTCCCAGTTCACGCCATCGAAGCGCTGTAGCTCGCCCATCCGCTCCGCCTCTTCGATCCACGCACGCAAGTCCTTGTATGCCAAGTTGTCCTCCTGCTGGAATTAGCTGGGAAAGCCAGGCATGGAAATCCTCCCAGCCGCTGAATTGTATGGGCGGATGGTTCCTTCTGTCAAGGTTGAGGTCTCCGGTCAAACCCCAAAATGGCAGCCCGTAGTGGAAGCTCTAGAGCTTCCACTACGGGC
>ORJL011701706.1_pt1 | contig 28671 bp, 31 predicted proteins | sample 1779941 | NCBI WGS metagenome assembly ORJL01 (sample SAMEA104232317, study PRJEB22302) | groundwater metagenome | biome: forest; feature: aquifer; material: groundwater | place: USA | collected 2011-08-07 | depth 5.8 m
AACATTCTTACAAGGAAACCCTTAACACTGGTATAATCTGATAAATATGGACGATAAACAAGACAAGAAAGCAATTCTTGAAATGGCAGAAAAGATTAAAGCCGTAAGACTTAAAAAGGGCTTATTGCAAACAGAAGTTGCTAAAAAAGCCGGTCTTAATTCCAATTTTTATGCAAAAGTCGAACGAGGAGAGGCAAAACCATCGGGTGTAACTCTCACTAAAATTATAAAGGCTCTTGGAGTTAAATCTTCAGACATATTGTCTGTTTAGCGCTTAATTATCCTCTTCTTTAGTCTTTTTCAAATCGTCGTATATTTCCTTTAATTTATCAGGGTCGGTATGGGCAAGTTCGTGAAATTTTGCCTGATAATGCTCAAGAAGCTCGATAGCCATTTCAGGGGTAGCGTTTTCGGGATCCTCACGTTTTAGATAGTCTAAAACTGAGTCAATATCTTTTTCGTTAAGTTTGTATAAACCGCTCATAGGGATAATTATACATCACATATTAAATATATTTAGAAAGATTAAGAAAATCAAACATTTCTTCAGCTAACTTCTGATGGTCTATTCTTCTCATAATTTCGCGGCTATATGCTTGGGACAGAATATTTAGACTGCCTTCCCAAAGTACTTTTCGATCTAAAATAGCTAGTTTCCTGTGGTGGTTCCCCTTACAAATTAAAGTTTGTACCCCAATTCTTTCAAAGTTAGCGATTTCAGCTTCTGATTGAAGTGCCATCTTAAGTTCATGTTCTTTAGGGTCGCGGGTAAATACATATATTCTTACTCCCTTTCTTATTAAATTGTTGAATAACGACCGAAAGACCTTCATTCTTTCAGTTGTAATAAATGGACTTTCGATAATGACTTCTTTTTTACAACCTGACAAGTCCTTTTGGAAGGCCTGATAGAAAGTCTTTTCATCAAAAAGACTACTTGTCATGCTCACCTTCCTTTTCAGGTAATATTATGGAAACTTGTCCGTTGTAGTAGGTGAAGCCAAGTTTCTTCAGTTTTTCGTAGGTACTGCGAAAACTAGGCTCAATGGTGTTCCACCTGAGGGCAACTTCGCCAGCCAAGACGTGCACCCCAGAGGGACCGGGGTTCCTAATAAGCTTGAAATGGCTTGCTAAAGCCCCAATCTTCTCTTCGGAGATTCGAACCGTGAAACACTCTCATGAAGTTGAAGTTTGAGACTGTAGTTCTAGCCTGTCCTGTTCCCGGTTTAGACGGATTTGAACATACGCCTTTTTGCTTGAATAAAGCTAATATACAACAACCATGAACACCTCCAATGATCATGAAGTATCGGTTAAAGAAGAAATTGACAGCATTTTTATGGAAAAACCCCATGTACTTTTGTTTGGTGCGGGAGCAAGTAAAGCGGCTCTACCAAGCGGAGATAAAAATGGTAAATCTGTCCCAATCCTCCGAGAACTCACAACGGAATTAAATATCTTTAAGTATTTCCCCGACGATTTAGTTGAATTGTCGAAAACCGATTTTGAGTCCGCTTATTCACAGTTATTCAATCGAGGGAAAAGTAAATCACTTGATGAAGTAGATAATATTGTATCAAATTATTTTTCTGATTTGGAGCTACCTGAGGAAACCAATCTTTATGATTTACTTCACCTTTCTTTAAGAGAAAAGGATGTTATCGCCACATTTAACTGGGATCCCTTTCTTATGCAATCTCGGATAAGGTTGTGTAAACTTGGAGTAACAAAATTTCCTAAACTCTTCTTCTTACATGGGAACGTCCGAGTGGGGTATTGCTCAAAAGATAAAGTTAGTGGTTTGGTTGGTGTTAGATGTGAAACATGTGGTAATTTTTTTCTGCCTTCGAAATTGCTTTATCCAGTTGAGAATAAAAATTATCAGGATGGTGATTTTATCCAACGAGAATGGGAAGCAATTCGCTACTTTTTAAAGGGTTGTTTCATGCTAACTATTTTTGGATACAGCGCACCAAAAACTGATCATGAAGCAATTAAGCTTCTCAAAAAAGAATGGGGAAATGTTGAAGAAAGGAACATGGAACAGACGGACATAATAAATCGGCCGGGGTCTGATCATGAAACTTTAAGACAAGCTTGGGATAATTTTATTCACACGCACCATTACGATATTTATGATTCATTTTATGAAAGTTTTCTTGCCAAACACCCTCGCCGTTCGGGTGAAGCATACTGGAATCAGTACTATGAAGCGAAGTTTATTTCTGATAATCCGGTACCAACGGACATCACTGGTTTGAAGAAAACGGTTGACTGGTTTAGGCCACTGATGAACCTTGAAGATAAAAAATCTGGTGATAAACCCAAATATGTTCGATAAATTTAAGACTGGCGACTTTGTTTTCATCCATTCAACTAAGGGTGAGGGTACTGGTAATTTTGAGGTCAATAAAATTTTGAAAGTTACTCCTGAAAACATGGATTTAAAGTATCCACTAACACATACATATAAAGAGGACTTTCAGAATCATTCTCAGGTGATCAGAATTCCTCAATATAGCAAGGTAACTATAGATAAGGATATCCAACTTTTTCATAAAGCTCGTAAAGAAGGTCTGGGTGGAGTAATTGTTTTGATGGCAGGTGATGGTTTCACTATTAAGGGTTACATAGTTGATGCAAACTCAGACGTGGAAGCTTTTGAGATTGATGATGAGGAAAAGATCAAGAAATCCAAATCCGGAGTAATATTCGGATTAGCGAACTATGACGGCAACATCGCTCGAAAAGTATTTGATTTAAAATTTACAACACGATATCCAACTATAACCCTACCTCCAGATAAAAAACTTACTGTAATAAATAGTGGAAAGCAATATGAAGCGGGAAAATTTCAACATATTACTATCCCCCCTGATTTAAATTTACATTTAACGGCTGAAAGTTCAGCAAAAGTTTATGAGTTTTTCAAACCTAAAAAACAATTAGTATCTAGTACTGGAAGTTTAAGCCGAAAATATGTAAAGCTATTGTCTCTAACTTATCCTAAAATCACGGAATGCCCAATTTTCACTAACAAGCAATATTCTGCGTGCTTTATGGTTGCTTTTGCCCAAATGCCTCATTGGACAGGCAACTCACACTTTACGCTTGAATTATTCGCAATTGAAGACGAAAAGGTTCGGATTCCTATCGGGACTCACAAAAAAGGAGAGTTAGGTGTAATTCATCCTTTTCCAGCCTTTTATACTGATGAAACAAGCGGAGAAACTATAAGGTATTATCTACAGCCATTTGTAGTGATGAGTCATGATAAAGAAGAATCGTTGCAGATCAAATTTTGGTAATAGATCAAACTGCATCATATATTTGAGACATCCTTTTTTGCTGTCTCATTTGTCTCGTTTAGGCGCAGTTGTGAGACACGACTATAATGATGGAAGGGTGCCAGACCGGCATGCTCAGCTAACTCAGCATATGCCTAGTGTACTATGTTAGAACTGATATATAATCAGTTCAGTGAAACAGTATATTGGTATTTTAATTATCCTCGGCTCCACACTTTGTTATGCAATCATCCCTGCTCTTTTTAAGAAAGCAGGGATTAAGCTCCAACCATTTACAATAATTGCTATTTCAATGTTTTTTCTTTTTACAGCTTCTGTAATTTTTAGCCTTGTTTTTGAAAAAAGTTCTAGCTTGAAACTGGCAAATTATAAAAACGAAGTGCTGATTCTGGGTCTTGCGGGTTTAATAAATGTTCTTGGCTTTTGGCTTGCGATAAATGCTTATAAATACATGCCTCTTTGGCAACAATCAATGTTCACATTACTTGTGCCACCCATTGCTGGCATCACCGCTTATTTCATTTTGGGTGAAGCATTAAGTGCCAGACTATTGTTTGGATTGATAATAATGGGTGTTGGACTATTTATTGCAGTAGCAAAATAAGTTCCAACATAGTCAACCAGAGCCAGCCAAATTTTGACCACTTTGCTAGCCTCAAAAATCATCAAAAATTGCCTCATTTTGAAATAAGGCGGATAGAATTCGAACTTCTAGCGTATTTGATATACTTTTTGCGTATGGATACTTTAACGGTGGCCAGCATAGTTGGATTTCTTACAACAACTGTAGCAATACTCGTAAAAGTGGTTGGACTTCCCGATCAGATAAAAAAGATTTATATGCGTAAATCGACCGAAGGTATATCAACTGTATTTTTTCTTTTGGCGTTTGTATCTTACTTTCTATGGACAATACACGGGATTTTTCAGAAAGACAATGTCTTAATTATCGGACAAGGTGCAGGAATGATTACAACAGCAATAATACTTGCCCAAATTTTTGTTTATAGAAAGAAAAAATGAAACTCGTTCTTTGTTCAGAAGGTTTCCGTTCACAAAACACAGTCAAATCTTGTGTGGATTTAGTTGGTAAACCGCAAGAAAAAATAACCTTTGCAGTTATCAATGAAGCCTTCGCTGCCGAGCATGGTGATAAGCGTTGGGTCATAAGTAACTTGAATGATGTTGCGAAAAACTTTCCTGCAGAAATGGATATAGTAAATTTACTGGCTTTTCCGTTAAATGAAGTCGAGGAAAGGATTATGCAAAAGGATGCAATATTTGTTGTTGGGGGCCATACAGACTATTTAATGAGCGTATTTGTTAAGACTGGTTTCGATAAGTTACTACCAAAACTCCTTGAGACCAAAGTGTATGTTGGTTCTAGTGCCGGCTCAATGGTTATGGGAAAAAGACTTTCATCGGAGGCATATAAAGAAATGTACAAAGAAGTTGTTGGTTACGGCACAACTAGATACCTAGAAATAGTTGATTTTGCTATAATGCCACATCTTGATTCCAAGGACTTTCCCGGAAGGAAAGAAAACTTATTGAAAGCCTCAAAGAAGCATACTGGGTTGATTTATGGTCTTAACGATGACAGTGCAGTTGTAGTGAATGGTGAAGAAATCACAACAATTGGCAGTGAACCGCTTATATTAAGATAAGAATAGAACTGATTTTTGGTAAACTAACTCTGGATATTGGATAATTTCTACCCATTTTGCAGGTCACTTCGATTACGCTCAGTGTAAACGGAAATCGTCAACGACTCCCAGCTTTTTTTAGCCTCAAAAAACTATATCAAACTGTGCAAAAGAGATGGGGAATCTGAGCTTTAGGCAATAATTATCTTATTTCCTCTGCAAGTTTCAGCTTTATTTCTTTAAGGGGGGTGTTTAGTAACGGAAACAAAATTACAAAACAGACAACTACCACAATAATTGAAAACAAATAGATAGTTTGTGTTTGGATTTGGCTTGCGATTAGTAAAGCTGAAAGTATTCCAATGTTCTGAGCCATCCAAAATAAAGCAGTCAGTGAAACTAGATTTTGCTTAGTAGATACATCTCCCACCAAAGCAAAACTAATTGGTCTAAAAATAGCGTAGCCAAACGCTAATAAAACTACGCCTAAAATTAATGGGAGGGCGTTAAGCGAGAAATACATCGACACTAATCCTAAAACGCCAATAATGTATGAGGCAATAATCATAAACCTTCTTCCCTTTATATCTGATAACTTTCCAAACAGGTAAGATAAAAGAATAGGCATTATCCAGAAAATAAACAGTAGTACGCCTGCATAAGAAATCGAAAGGGTATTTTTAATGTCTATTGGAATAATGCTGATTATTAAACCGAAAATGAAAGAGTATGCGAAGTAGAAAGCAGAAACTCTTAATGCACTAATACTTCTTAGAGATTTTGCAATAAGTTTTAGCTGGTTTGTTTTTTGAACTGTCCCCAAATTAGGAAGTTTTAAAAGCAATAAAGTACCAATTATGGGAAAGATAGAGTACAAAGCAAAGGGCAAGCTAAAAGAGAATCTTGAAGCAAGAAATCCCAGGAGTAAGACTCCGATGGCTGAAGCAAGCGATAAATAAGTATTAAAATACCCAGAGTTTGCCCCGAATGATTTTTCACTACTAGCCATAATCAGGTAACTATTTTGGCCAGTCCAGAGAAAAGCTGCGGCAAGCCCCACCAAAGCAGAAGTTAGATAGACAAACGGCAAGTTCTGACTTAATAATGAGGCAATAAAGATACTGTAGAGAATTGATGCGGTTATCATAGACTTTTTCGCCCCGAATTTTGATACAAAGATTGCCGATAATGGACCACCTAATAAAAAGAATAGGAAAATTAATATCAAAATCTGGAAGCCGACATTAGTAATTCCTGATTCAGAGAAAAAGGGGGTGATGAAGTTTTGAACGCTATTGTACCCGAAAAAGATAAAGAAAAATGAAAGACTTAGTGTTAAAATCTTTGTATTAATCTTAAAAAAATTCATCTGTTTCAGTTAAGAGACCTTGATTAATTGGCGAACATCTTCTGCTAATTTCCTAGTCGCTGCACTTATAATTCCTTTATACTCGTCTTTGCCTTGCCCGTAAATAAGATAGTCTTGTGTTCCCAAATCTTCTCCATCTTCCGTTATCATTGCCCCGCCTGCTCCTGTAACAAGTAAGTATGCGGTTGCCAACTCTAAATTTCCTTTTCTGGTACATTCGCAAACAACATCTGCATGACCACTTGCTACATCTGCATAATAACGACTAGAGGCAAAAGTACATCTCGGTTTATAGTCTTGAAGCTTAGTGGAAAATGTTGACTTGTTATATTCATACCCTTCATCAACAAAAAGCCTTACTCCTGAATCCAGGTTTTTAACATTAGATGTTTTAATTGATTTTTTCTTTTCACCTTCGATTACATATGCTCCCTGGCCACGTTGAGCAAAATACAATCTCTCTGTTGGGTGTTCCATAATGAAGCTACTTATCGCATCTTTATACTTTGGGTCAGTATTGTCAAAGATAGCGAACATAGTCCCATAACGCCTGTCAGAGCTTTCCTCTGCTTTGTACTGGAAGCTTCCATCGATTCCATCCAAAACCGCCAAATATTTTGGGTCGCCCTCGCCAATTACAACATCTCCATGTTCTTCAGAGATCAGCCGAACTTTTAACTTGTGCTTCTTCAAAACTCTTATAACTGCTTCCTCACATTCCCAATCCCCAAGTAAGGTTCTTTCTCCGAATTGGTTAGTTGTTGTTTCCTCTTTTCCTTTTTCACCCAGTTCTTGATGTACTCTAAATGCTTCTTTAGCCGCTTCTATGCAGATTTGGGTTATTTTTTCTTGTTCAATTCTTTCCAGAATCTTGCCTTTTATCCAATCGGGTAATTTTTCCGCAGGCTCGATGCCAAGCATTGATGCCAATTTTGCCTCGATCTTTCGGCTTACTTCTCTTTGCACCTCAAAGTAAGTTCTACCCGCAAAAACTTTTCTTCCTTGTTCATTTGTTTCTTGGTATCTGGGATTTGCTTCAAGATAATCAATCCTGATATTTAGGGGAACAATATCATTGTTGAGGGTAATATCGTCAACGTAATGAATGATTAAAGTAGGTAGGTCAATATCATCTTTAACTTTAAGCTCAGCATCGTTTGGATCTTCAACCATCTCAAGAAGTGAACCGTGGCCTACAGAATGAGCAAGTTTTATAATCTCTTGCCCATATCCTCTTTCCTTTAGAAAGATTCCTTCTTCCTCTTGGCCTACAGTGTATCCTTCAGGACCTAATCTTTCCATTAGTTCTTTTTCTTTTCTTTTGAAGACATCGTGGAGTGCTGCCGCATCCTTCACTTGTCTCCGCTCAGCTTGAGGAAGACTTATAGCCTCAGCTAGAATATCACATGCCTCTGCTTCTACGATTTCATGCTCGACAACATTACGCCAGCCTTCTTTTTTAGGGAAAAGTCCAGCAGCTTTTGCAGCTCGCATTTCGGGTAAGTGTCGGAAGCTGCGTTTTTGCCAATATCTTACCTGGTGTTTTCCTTTGACTCCTTCACTCATACACTGGAATGTTATCAGAATACAAAGAAAGCCTCAAACTTTTTAGTTAAGAAATTGTTGAGATTTCTGATAAACTAACTCTGGGTATTTAACAAATTTCATCCAATCAGCGGTTCGGAAATCATCCCTTCAGATTACTTCGGGATAAACAACGACCCCAACTGAAACAATAGTTAGTAGTGGGGGTGGGGTGATTTATGCGAATGATCTTAAATCAGGAATATAAAAATACTCTTCCTGTTTCCGGATAATGGTTCTAACGTCGTCCACGATGCGCAGCTTAAGATAGCCTCAAAATTTAATGTCTTTTAGTCTGGGTAATGAACTACTTGCTCCTGCATTTTGGACACTAAGTGCAGCAACTTTATTAGCAAAGTCTAAGGATTCTGAGAGTTTGTTTCCATTGTTTATTTGGGTTGCAAAAGCACCTATGAAACAATCGCCTGCGGCAGTTGTATCTACAGCTTTTACTATTATTCCTTCCGTTCTAATACGGTCATTATTGGTGATGGTCACCGCACCTTTTGCCCCAAGAGTTACAACAACTACATTTGGGCCATGCGATCTTAGAAAATTTGCTGCAGCTGTTATGTCATCAATTTTTTTAAGAATTTTTTTTGACCCAATCATAGATGACAACTCAGTTTCGTTAAGAATTAGGTAGTCAACTTTTTGAAACAATGTAAATGGTGCCTTTAAGGCAGGAGAAGGATTGAGAATAGTTGTGTTATTGCTATTTTTAGCAATAGTGAATAATTCGTCTACGGCTTCAAGTGGAATTTCAAAATTAGACACAATAACATTTGCATCTTTAATTAGTTTAATATGTTTTTTTATAAAATATCTTGTAACGTTTGTACTTGCACCCGGTATGCAAACGATTGTGTTGTCCCCTGCAACGTCAACAGTAATTAAAGCAAGTCCTGTTGGATCATTTGATTCCCCAAGGCCTGAAAGATCAAGGTTTTCCGATTTTAGAAAATCCTCGAGTTGGGTGCCGTAACTATCTTTACCTACTTTACCAATAAAAGCTGCTGATGTTCCGAGTCTTGATGCAGCAATTGCCTGATTTGAACCTTTTCCTCCAGGTATAAATTGTATTGTTTCACCGACAATACTTTCTCCCTTTAACGGTAATCTTTTTACCTTTAACACTAAGTCCATATTAATGGCACCAGCTACAAGAATATACTTGGACATGCTGGGATTATATAACACTTTGAATAGAGATCGGTCGGTTAGATGAATTTAATTATTGGCAATTAGTTTCCCAATGGCTTTTTTGATACTAGGAATTATGGAATCTGGAGAATTACCGGCTCTAATTAATACTAGCATTTGATTTTTTTTAAATTCTTTAATTAGTGGCAGCGTTTTCCTTTTAAAAGAAAGCAGCCTGCGATTCATATATTTTTTATCTGTATCCCGCCCTCTTTGCTCTAATCTTGCTTTAACTAAAGCATCTGATGCCTGCAAGTATATTGCTAGTGAGAAATCTATCCCATTTTTGCGGTATTCATCAAGAGTAACCAATGATAACGGTGTCCCTTCAAGTATTACAACTTCATTGCCATGCTTTTTTATTTCATTACTCATTAATTGGGCAATCCTTCTTTGGTTTACAAAAAGTCCTTGACTGGCCTTTGTGGGCAAGTATTTTCTTGCCAAGTCACCCGCTGAAAAAACAGGAAACCCCAAATCTTTTGTAATAGTCGATTTACCTGCACCAGGCTTACCTAGAATAGCTACGTATTTTGTCATAATTTAAGAATAACATAGCAATTCCTGTAATTTCTCCCATACAATCTCTGGATACTTAACCATTTGAACCCAATCAAAAGTTCGGAAATCATCAACTAGTGTCAGCCAAATTTTGACTACTTTGCTAGCCTCAAAAATCATCAAAGGTTGGCAGTTTTCAGAAAAAGGAGAACCGGATTCGAACTTTATGCGTATTTGATATACTTTCCTCGTGGCTGAGCAACAAATACCTACAGACAGGCTTGATTATTCCGGAGATCTCCGACTAATTGTCGATAAAGTATGCAGTGCGTACGGTATTGGCTCTGCAAAAGACTTCACGGTAATTGAAACAGGCTACGAGGATTGCAATGTTGTAATTGATACTGGCAAAGAGCGGTTTTTGGCAAAAATGTTTGCGAAGACCCGTACATCGGAGGACATTGATAGGTATGCAACTATTATGCAGAAGGTAATTGAAGCAGGTGTGAACCATCCGAAACTTGTTGAAACATCAAGTGGCCAGAAAGTATATAAAGACGACGGCATCTCGCTTGTTTTAATGAGTTTTGTAGAAGGCAAGACATTTCTTGAATTGGATCGGGCACCCAATGATGATGAACTGAGACCTGTCGTTGAGCAAGCAGCAAAGGTTAACAGTATAGATTACATACCACCCTACCTATTCGATTCCTGGGCAATACCTAACATTGAAACAATGTTTGAGCGAGTAAAGCAGTTCATTGAACCTGATGATTTGAAGCTAGTCCAACAAGTGATTGAACAGTACAAGCAAATACCTGTTGATGATTTACCTCACGCATTTGTTCATGGAGACTTTACCAAAGCCAATATCGTAAAAGCAGACAACGGCGACGTATACGTTTTGGACTTTTCAGTTACTAACTGGTATCCAAGAATTCAGGAACTCGCAGTTATTGTTGCTAATCTAATTCATGATAAAAATGACTCCCGTTCATTAAAAGAGAAGTGTGAACATGTTGCCGAGTTGTATAGTCAATTCGGAACCTTAACCGCAGAGGAAAGAAAGTATTTACCAGCGTATGCTCTTGCAGGTATTACGATGGAACTTTTAGGTGGATTACAGGAAAAATACATCAACGGACATGATCATGCAGAAACAGCATTTTGGATTGAGACAGGTCGAGAAGGATTAAGGAAGGCTTTAAGTTGAAATTATGAAAGTAATTATGTACATGGCTATTTCGGTAGACGGATACATAGCTAAGAAGGACGATGACACTAGCTGGATATCAACAGTGGAATGGAATAGTTATGCTGCAATTATTAAGAAATCCAGATGTTTGATAGTTGGACACAGAACTTACGATATATTAACTAAACAACCAGAGTTCGCAGAACTTGGCAAGATTAAAATTATTATAGTTTCTAATAAGGATTTCAAAACACTCGACCAAAACCACCAAATAGCAAAGAGTTGTAAAGAAGCCGTAGGTTTATTAACTGATTTTGAAGAAGTAATAGTTGCTGGCGGAGGAATTCTAAACTCTTCTTTTATGAAAGAAAGATTGGTTGACGAGATTTACCTCGATGTTGAGCCAATAGTTCTAGGAGAAGGAATTCAGCTTTTTAAAAATGCTGATTTTGAAGTCAAATTAGAGCTTCTTGAAACAAGTAAATTATCTGCAGATGAGATTCAGCTGCATTACAAAGTCCACAGTTAATTACTAATCTATTCTAAGGAATCAGTTTTAAGATGATAACACTCGTGGGAATACTTAAGACAATTTTATTATTGACATTTTGTACAAGATGCTGTACAAATAACATAAGATGACTAATACAATTGCAATTTCTGATGCCAGAGCAAACTTGCCGGATCTGGTGACCAAAATTGATAAGAACCTGGATAGGACAATTATTACTGTCAATGGTAAACCCAAGGTTGTGATGCTTAGCATTGATGAACTTGAATCGCTCGAGGAAACAGCGGAAGTCCTAAGCACGATTCCGGGTATTAAAAAAGACATTGAAGAAAGCAGAAAACAAATTAAAAAGGGCCAATTCACTCCTCTTTCGGACCTTAAATAGTTTCTATGATCGTTGTCCTTTCAAAGAACGCACGAAAAGACTATGAAAATCTTCCTAAATCCGAACAGGTAAAAGTAAAGAAAAAGCTTCTATTTTTGGAACAAATGCCAAATGCGGGCAAAAAACTCAGTGGCGAGCTTGAGGGTATCCTATCACTGCGGGCTTGGCCTTACCGTATATTTTACGAGATCAACAACAGGGAAAATAGAATAGAAGTGCACAGGATTAAACATAGGCAAGGAGCATATAAAGGCTAATCTTAATTTGGAATATAAGATGGTTTTGAGGCAGTTGCTTGACAGGTTAGTATTGTTGAGATTTCTGGTAAATTAGCTCCGGATATTTGATAATTTCTACCCAATTCGCGGTTCGCTTCGAAAATGCTCAGTGTAAACTCCGTCATCAACTACCCCCAGCTAAGATTGGCACCTTATGGTAACCGTGCCCTCAAAACAGTCTATGTTGTTCTGCCAAGCTCATGATTTTTTGTTAAGTCTCGAACCATTTTAAAGACTCTCTTTTGATATAGTTGTACTATGACAGAAGCTGAAAAAACTCCATACCCAGAACTTGATATAATCCGTATATGCAAATTAGAAAAGCAATTCCTTCTGACAAAGAAAATCTAGTAAGATTACTACTGACATTCCACAAATTCACACAAAACAATTTATCTAAAAAGCAAGCAGATTTTAGGGAATATGAAGACCCAGTAAAAATGGCGGAAGAAGAAGCTGACGAAGGCGCTTTACAAGAAGATTATATATGCTTCGTGGCAGATGAAAATGGTTCACTCAAGGGTTTTATCAAAGGCGAAGTTAAAGAGAAGAAAAACAGGGTCTATGATAAAGCAGGCTATATACAAAAATGGTTTGTTGAGGAAGAGTATCAAAATCATGGTATTGGAAGAGAGCTGTTTGATAAGTTAGTTGAAGAATTTAAGAAAGAAAAATGCACGCATCTTGAGCTTGACACTCATATAGAAAACGAAAAAGCTATGCAAATTTATGAAAGTTTAGGATTCACTAAAAGACTTGTTACCTTCTTTAAACTTCTGGAAGATTAAATCTATAAAAAGTTCCAACATAGTCAACCAGTGCCAGCCAACTATGAAAATTGATTTTGTAAGATTTAAGGCTTCTGACGATTCTAAACTTTTATATCGTAAAATTTTTTCCTAAGTCGCATATTTGATATAGTAAAAATATGACAAAATTAAAAATTATCCCTCTGTTGTTTAGTATTGGAATTTGCTTCTTGGCTTCCGCACTTGGCTCGGCGTTTACTATTGGCGCAATCGACACATGGTACGTAACTTTAAATAAACCGTTTTTTAGCCCGCCAAACTGGGTTTTTGGGCCGGTGTGGACTTTACTCTACCTTATGATGGGAATTTCTCTTTACCTGGTTTGGATCGCCAAAGTCGACAAAAAGATAAAGCGCCAAGCAATCATCCTTTTCTTTATCCAGTTGGGTCTTAACGCGCTATGGTCGATATTATTCTTCGGCTTAAAATCACCAAGCGCCGCTTTTGTCGGAATAGCACTCTTGTGGATTGCAATCTTTTTGACAATCCGAAATTTTCTACAAATATCAAAAACCGCCGGGTGGCTTCTGGTTCCATATTTAGCATGGGTAAGTTTTGCGACTATCTTGAACCTGACTATGGTTTTGTTAAATCGGTAGGCTTTATCAAATAGTCTGTTGATCCGAAAAAGTTATACGGACTATGTCCGAATGGTTCCGGTCTGCCTGCTCGGCCGGAAATTTGATGTTGAACTTATTGTAAAAAGAGATGGGAAGTATAAAATATAATTACGATGGAAGCGAAAGAAGAATTAGTATTTAGGAAACAGTTATTTCTGATTGCCGGTTATTCCGGCATTATTATCGCTGCAGCATACGCATTTAATTCGATAGCATTTGCCGTATCCGGATTCCCACTTCCTACAGAGGCATCTGGGTGGGTGACTTATTTAGAAGGTAAAACGAATCTTTGGTGGGGTATCATATGGCTTTCTATAATTACCAATATTTTATACCTGCCTTTTGCTCATGGTTTATTTGAGCTTTTTAAAAAGAGCCACAAAATCCAAATATTGGTTGCACAGATACTATTTGCCCTTTTTGTTTTTCTTGAACTTTCACTAACCTGGTCTAACTACCCAACAATTATTGAACTGTCTCAAAAATATAGCCTTGCTTCGGTGGAATCGCAACGACTGATGATTTTATCGGTAATAGAATTTGCATCCACCGAATTTCAAACACCCGTAACGGCTTTTTATACGATTGTAATTCCTTCCCTGGCGACAATTTTGGCCAGTTATGTAATGTTTAAAAGCAAAGATTTTGGGAAAATTATCCCATCGATAGGTTTTATTTCCGGAATATGTAATATTGTTTCCGTCTGGGGAGGATATTTTTTTGAGCCTCTCGAAAAATTAGTTATACCCGGGTCTTTTTTGGTTCTATTTTGGTTTGCGGGGATAGGCTTAAAGTTTATCAAATTTTCAAGAACGCAGTAGAGGCAAGTGCTGTTTTTGTCCACATCGCCGGTTTTAATTACCAGGGCCTTATTTTATTAATGTACGTTTGGGGAGTAATAAACTTTGAGGAGGTAGCATAGTTAAATTCGTGTGTTCCGAGGCGAGTGCCGTAGAGGCCAAATAAATTACCTTTGAACATCAAACCGAATACTGTTTTATCTTCCATTTTTGAGTATTTTATTGGGCCGGATACTAAACTTATATAATCTAAAAAATTCTTGAGCACCTTTAATGCTGCTATTTTTATTCCCGGTTGTTTTTGGCGCTTGGGTTGGATAAGTATTTCATCGCCCAAAAATACCCCGTTTTCCGTTATTTTTATGGTTTTGGTGTCCAAATTAAGATATAAACTATCCCGATACGGTACGAATGTAATCCCATTTGATTCCCCCAGTTTTAACTTTTCACCCCTTACCAGATCGTCGACTGCGCCTTCTACCCTTCTGGTTAGCAGTTGCGAGGTGTCCGTATACAGGTGGTCCTGATGTAATTGATTGGTATAAAACCTAAGGTCCTTGATGAAATAGTTTTCACCTTCTTTGGTGATCCAGACCCTAAAATTCGGGTTCATAAACCAAGAATCGTTATTCTTTGATAAAAAATGCGGCGGGGACAGGTTGGGGTATTTGTTTTTATAATAAGCAGCAAAACCAGCCATTGTTGACGACTTGAGCTTTCCTTCATTTTTGAGATTGGTTATCCATTGCAATTGTTTTGAATATTCCTCCGCATACCTATAACTTTCCTGGCCAATTTCCAAGCCAATGGTTATTTGGTTAAAATCCGTATTTTTATTGGATAGGTAAACATTTAGCAGATCCTGAAAATAGGCCAGGTCGTATCCGTTTGCTAGGTAATCATTCGCTTGCAGGCTTTGCCTTGAATACGACACTTCCCTGCCATAACTTTTGACGGGATCCCGTTGGGCCCATTGGATGTTCACAATGGGGATTTTATTGTTTACGTATTTTGCAGGTTCCAGGGAATAATTGCTGGATGGGTAATACGGGAAGGACAAATATTTCCCCCAAATTGACAGGCTGTCCGTTTCGAATTGGTCGGAAAGGGTTAGTGCGGCCGAAATTCCTTTTTTTGCCAAAAGCCGTTGCGTGCGCGAATCGATGTACCAGGCGCCAACCGATTTTGGATAATTACCAAATACACTTTTATACTTTTTGAGGTACGTGTTTATTAATTTGTCTCTCTGGATCCTTGTATATGCAGGCAAAAAAACTTTGTTCGGGTAATAATAATCCCCGATGTCCGACTGATACGGGACACCTACATCTTCTGCCAATTTGGGGCTTACCTCTATAAAAGCGCCTTTTTCACCGGTGCAATTTTTGAAGATATCAATAATTTCCCGGTCAAAAAGGTTATCGTACGAAAGAAGCCACGTTGACTCCAAACCGCTATTTTGTATCCGGTCAATTTGGTTTTTCAGGATATTTGTTTCGGGATTGACCCATAAATATCTGGGCCTGACAAGATTTACAACCACTACAAAATTTTCCGGCGGTTCATTGAATGTGTAAGGTTTCGTCTCATTTGCAGGCAAGTCGGGAGTTATTAATTTAAACAAAGAAAAGAGGGGTATTATTAATATTAAAATGAAGAGCGTCGTGATAATTTCGGAACCGATTAGGTGCTGAGCGAATTTTTTCATTGGATATATTAAGTTATTTTTACTCTAATATTATCGTCTGTGCAATTATGTTTGCCGTAAATATGTAACCATTCCAAGACGACGGATGTTGTCATCTGAAGTGTAGGCCAACATTAATGGCCTCATCCCATGGTCTGTCCTGTTCCTCTTTGGAAAGTTCGAATCTTTCAACCGTATAACCATTGGGAAACGTCCATATTTGTTGTGGTAATACGTTTATACCGACTTTATATTTTCTCCACCAATCGTAATTTAAATCGGGCCTATCTGTTGGGGCGGGCGCAGCAATAATGTATGTTATTGGTTGTTTTGAATATTCGTGCGCGTTAACACCGGACACTCTAAAAACTTGGCCTGCAACGTATCTTTGAGTGTAACCGAATATATCTGGGGCATAGACAAAGTAGCCAAATTCCCTATCCCCCCGATTAGTAATTTTTTCAACGACGCTTTTCTGAAATTTCCACGAGGATTGCGCAAGACCAATGTAATTTTCTTTTAATTCATTTATGTGTTTAAATGCCGCGATAAAATTGAAAGTTATTACTAACATAACAAGTAGCCAAATCTTTTTGTTGTTAATTTGTGTCACGGTAACTGCAAACCAAAGGTTTGTTAGGGGTAAGATCGGCAGAAATTGCTGACCTTGAATATATCCCTTGTTAACAAAAGAGAGTATTAAGTAACAGATGAAATAGGTAGGTAATATTGTGAATATATCCGCATTTGTTCGCCGCTTGTCTTTTCGCTCTAAGGTAGTGACCCATACAATTGCAGATAAAAAACCGGATAATAAAACGGGTAATCCGGGTGAGATCTGTAAGCTAAGTAATTTATCTAACCTCTCCTGCAGCATGAACCAATAGGTGTGTATGACAGATTCGGAAGCAGGTTTCGAAAATAATAAAACTGACCTGATCATACCAAATTCGTGCCTCAGCTCAAATAGAAAGAAATTTGAGAGTATAAGTGGTACCAGAGCAAAAGTTAAAAAATGTGCTTGATTGCCATGCTTCTTAATAAAATAAAAAGAATAAACCAAAGATATTGCTAGCATGGGTAAACCAGCAGCCATTTGAAATTGAACCATTAGGCTAGCAACTACGAAGTGAATTGCAAGAAAGTACCATTTTTTTGTCCTTGTGTACATAATAATAGTGAAGATGAAACTAGGCATTAAAAATAATGCTCCATGAGAATGGCTTTGGGGATTAGTTAAAAAAATCATATTCCCGGAAAGTAGTACTGCATACAAGAGTCCAGTGGTATTGTTTGTCAGCTTTTTTGCAAGTAAGTAACTTGTAACCACAAAGGTAAAACTAAGAAAAATCCAAAACCATGCAACAGTGGTTGGGTTTCCGTTGCCAAGCCTATACATGGGTGCATTTAAATACGTCCAAGCCGGGCCATGGAATATTCCTGAGGTGCCTGATCTGGCACCGATTAGTACTATTTTTTTCTGAATTAATTCTTCCTGAAGCAAGAAATCCCTTGCCACATCGGCATTTAAATCCACATCCCCCTGCAGGGTTAACCATGTGGAAAGATACAGATTAAATGCAATTAAGCATGCAAATACAATGTGTGTCTTGGAAAAAAGTTTTTTGGAAACTTTTTTTGTTACGAGTTTCATGTTTGACATATACGGTTGGATTATATTTATGCCCGGCGTGATTGTACATCGGTTAAAATTTTGCGGTTACTCATTTTGTTTATAACTTGGAAAGTGCAGGTGAGTATGATCTTAGTACACTGGCCTTATTTTATTAATGTACGTTTCCGGTGTTATAAACTTTGAGGAGGCCGCGTAATTAAATTCGTGTATCCCGAGGCGAGTGCCGTAAAAGCCAAATAGATTACCGCGGAACATCAAGCCAAATACTGTTTTGTCTTCCATTTTTGACTATTTTTTGGACTGCAGATTAAACGCAAGTAATTTAATAATGTGTTTAATTTTTTGAGTATTACTACTCTAAAATTATCGTTTGGGCAATTAGGTTTGCCGTAAATATATGACCGTCGAAGGAAGGGTGTATACCGTCGTCCGGGCTGGTGTAGTTGGTGCGGCCTTTTGTTTTTGAGTATACATCTATTATCGGGATATTCATGCTTTGGGCAACAAAACGGGCCGCCTCCAGCTGTTCGGCAATTTTTTGAGATTGTGATTTTCCGTAATCCGGACCAAAGTTTATGCCTTTCGGGCCTTTACCAAAATTTTCACCGAGTGGTGCAATTTCCAGGAGAAGATAAACGCCGATACCGGTTGATTTTAATTGTTGGAGCGTTCGGGTAAGGTAGTTTTTATAAGTTTCTACATTCTGCGGCTCGAATGGATTATATGAAAATGACCCGACTATGATGACATCCGCCTTGGAATTTGTAATCGGACTATAGTTTCGGTCATGGTAAGAATAGTTCAGGTTTAACCTTTCGAACCCTTGCTTGATATTTTGCGAACCGATCCCGTAATTTGAAAGGTTAAATTTGGTGAGCGGGTATTTTTGGGTGAGGACACCGTTCAGGTCTTTTAGGTCTCCCATTGTGTCAATCATGGAATCGCCATAAAGGGCTATTGAATAATTTGATTTTGATAGCTTTATTTCTGGTGAGGGGATGGGCGACGCTGTTGGTTCGGGGGTAATTGTTACAAAAGCGTTAATCGACGAAGTTGGAGATGGGTTTGTTTGGGTTTTTTCGCCCAGGATTTTTTTAGTGTCAACCAAGTTAACTGCGAAAAACGTGACCGTGATTATTAAGGTTAGTACGAGAAAAGGCAGGGGATGGTTGGCTATTTTTTTGATCACTTTAGTAAATTAACCCGATTGAACCTAGACAGGTATTTAAAACATCGCCGGAAATTTCTTTGCTTTTTGTTTTCTCTTTCAGACATTCTAACGCTTTGTTAGTTTGAAAATCATTATCTAAATTATTGAAAAAGCCGGGTGCTTCCTGTTTGGCCTTTTGCCGGCCGACAACGGCATGCGTAATATTTTTTTCAAAAAAGTCTGACAATTGCTTTGCAGAGCTAAATTCGTCTTCTGTAAAATTCCATGGATTTGGGTAGTGGTGTGAGAGCAGCAGCATTCTGATAGTGTTTGCGTCGTAAGATTTTATAAGGTCCGATACAAAAACCATGTTGCCGAGGCTTTTGCTCATTTTTTTGCCACCGCAAAATACCATAGCCGCATGCATCCAAATTTTTACGAATTGTTTGCCCGTATAATTTTCGCTCTGGGCAATTTCGGCTTCGTGGTGGGGGAAAATTAAATCCGTTCCCCCGCCATGGATTGTGACCGTCGGGCCGAGAAAGCGCATGGACATTGCCGAGCATTCTATGTGCCAGCCGGGCCGACCTTTCCCCCATGGCGACGGCCAGGAAGGTTCCCCTTCTTTTTGTGCCTGCCAAAGGACAAAGTCCAGGGGGTCGGTTTTGTTAGGGTCTTGCGGAAAATTGCCGCGCTCGTTTGCAATTTCCAACATTGCAGGATAACCATACCCCGAAAGCTTGCCAAAATTTTTATCCTTTTTAACGGAAAAGTACACCGAGCCATTATTTATATAGGCAAGTTTTTTGGCGACGAGTTTTTTGATGATTTGTATCATTTGGGGGATATTTTCGGTTGCCTTCGGGTAAAAATCGGGAAGGAGTACGTTTAGGGCGTCCATGTTTTTGAGATGATTTTTAGTTTGCGTTTCTGCCATTTGTTCCCAGGTAAGGCCAGCGGCTTTTGAGCGTACTAGTATGTCGTCGTCTATGTCCGTTACATTTTGTACATACGTTACGCGCGCCCCTATAAACCTGAGATAGCGCACGAGTGCATCGTAAGTTACAAAAATAAAAGCGTGACCTAAATGCGTGGGCCCGTCCGGAGTGATCCCGCATATATAAACACCGATTTTTTGGCCAAGACCGACCGTCTCTATTTTTTGGGAAAATGTATTGCGGAGTTTCATGCTATTTTTCGCGAATTAGAAAATATTCTTCCTTGGGGAGATTTTTAATCCTATTTAAGACCGTTTGGGCGTCTTTGGCTTGTGATTTGTGGGCAAACATGGCCTTCTTTTTAATTGCCCAGTACTTACTGATATCGACAATTTTATCTACCTGGGACCTTTTGTAACCGGGCGGAAAATAGATAAAATAATTGGCCATTTTTGCGGCCACTTTTTCGTCTATGCAGTAGTACATGATAGTTTTGGCAGACGGCAGTTTATTGAATACAAAACTTGTGACCATAGAAACGGTAATGTGGTCAATATGCCCGGAAACACCTCTGGCTTCTGTCGTTAGCAATATTTGAGGCTCAATTTGTTTTAGCCGCTGTTCAATTTTTGCGGCAAGCTTGTGGTAGATAGAATTGGAAAGTTTACCGTCGCGGAATCCAAGAAAATAAACCCTTTTTATTCCAATTATTTTTGCGGACTGTCGAAGTTCCCGGACGCGGATTTTGGCAAGTTTTGATGAGGGGCCCATACCGGATTCACCCTTTGTCGCACAGAGGACGTAAACGTCGTGGGTGCGGGTAAATTTGGCAAGGGTGCCGGACGGGCCGAATGATTCGTCGTCCGGGTGGGCAAAAATGGCGGCGAGGGCGGGCTTAGATTTTTTTTGCGGCATATTCCATTCTCTTTAACGTTTCTTCCTTACCCAGCAGTTCCAGTGAGTCAAAAATCGGCGGTGTTACCAATTCTCCGCTGACGGCAATACCAATGCTTCTGTAGAGCTGGGGTTTCTTGAGGCCACGTGTTTCCATTAAATTATTTGTTACCGTTTCCAAAGTGTTTCTGTTCCAGCTTGTTGTTTCTTCGTATTTTTTTATAAGTTGGCCAAATACATCTTTGGTGACAGTAATTTCTTTCAGGTTGTTTTTAATGTCCGGGGCGTGAAAGAAAAAACCCGCTATTTTGGGAAAGTCGGTAACTTTATTTAACCTGTCCTTTGTGATTGGCAGAACTTTGGCAATAAGTTTGGGATTGAGCGCCGGATCTATATTGTGGATACTTATTGCCAAATCCCCGTCCGGCATTTTTCTTATCCACTGTCCGTTAAACCAGTTTAATTTTTCGATGTTGAAAACCGGGCTGTTTTTGTTGATACGATCAAGGGAGAATTCACGGCCCAACTCTTCGAGTGAGAAAATTTCCCGGTTGTCTTTGGGGGCCCAGCCAAGAAGCGCCATAAAGTTAACAATAGCCTCGGGTAAATATCCTTCTTGGGTGTATTCCAGGACAGATTTTGCGCCGTCGCGTTTGGAAAGTTTTTTGTGGTCGTGGCCCAGTATCGGCGGCAGGTGTGCAAATTGCGGGTGGTGCCAGCCCAACGCTTCGTAAAGGAGTATATGCTTTGGGGTAGACGAAATCCATTCGTCACCTCTCATCACATGCGAGATTTGCATTTCGTGGTCGTCGACCACGGATGCGAAATGGTATGTTGGAAAACCGTCTGATTTTATGATGATAAAATCTTCTATTACGCGGGAGGGAAACGAAACTTCGCCATGTACTATATCCTTCCAAGTAATATTTTTGTTTTCTGTTTTATTTTTGAAGCGCCATGCACCTTCGTCTTCGTAGGCGAAGCCTTTGTCTTTTAAAATGTCCAGATACTTTTTGTATAGGCCAAGCCTTGTTGATTGAAAAACAATGTCGCCGTCCCAATTAAGGCCCAATATCACCAGACTCTTTTTTATTTTTTCAACGGCTTGGGGAACAATTCTTTTTTGGTCCGTATCCTCTATCCTGAGGAAAAATTTTCCGCCTTCTTTTTTTGCGTATAAAAAGTTAAATAAGGCTGTGCGGATATTGCCGATATGCGGAATACCAGTTGGGGAAGGTCCGTAACGAACATTTACTGCGATCATTTGGATTAGGCCGACCCTTTGAAAATTTTGGGATCGTTGACCACATACGGTGGTCAGGTTAGAATTGTATCACCGACAAATATTTTACTCAATTTTGAAAAATGGCTTCATTAACCAATACTGCCGCAGTCACCCGAAAGATTCTTACTGTAATTGGCCTGACAATCGGCGCCTCCCTGCTGCTTCTGGTCATTTATAATGTGGGGCTGGGAATTTACAGGTCTTTCGTTCCCGAAAAACCACCGGCCGCATTTGTCGCCTTCGGTAAATTGCCGCCAATTGTGCTGAATGAAGGATACCAACCACCCAAAGGTGTAACTTACAGAATAGAAACGGTGACCGGAGAGCTGGAGGAATTGCCTGCCGATTTAAAAGTATTTTCTATAGATTTGCCGGAAGTTAAGTTTGGCGATGTAGCCAGGACAAATTCCTGGGCCGATTCCTTGGGATTCCAGATACCGCCGGTTGCAAATACGAACGGTATTGCAACTTTTGCGGGAAAGACTGACAGCCGTACGCTTAAGCTGGGCATTACGAGCCAACAAGGGATTATCGAAAGTGATTATTTTAATAATTTGGATGTCATTTCCAAGAAACATGGAGGCGAAGCCGTTGCGCAGGGTGTGGCCGATAAGGTGGTCGATGTATTTGGAATTAAAGTAGAGGAATATCCAAAGGATAAAATTTCATACGTTATGTATAAGGTGGACAATGGAAAACTCGTTGAGGTGAGTGGTCTTTCTGCAACAAATTTAATTCGGGTAAATTATTTTCGGGCGGATATTGATAACATTCCTGTTGTATATCCGACGAGCACACAGGCTAAAGTGTGGGTATTGGCATCGAATGATACGGCTGTTGCGGCAAGCGTTGATATTACGCGAATCCAGCCGTACAGGTTTTCCACCTACCCCCTGAAGGGAGTAAATAAGGCCTTTGCAGAGTTGCGTGCAGGCAAAGCAATTTACAGTGATGAACTTGAAAGTTCCGTTTTTGATATAAGGGAGGTGGCGCTGGGATATCTTGATACGAAGGCTTACCAGCCATTTCTTCAGCCGGTTTATATTTTTAGAGGCAATAATGATGTCGATGCCTATGTTGGTGCCGTCGCGGACTCGTACATTAGACGTGACGGGCAATAGTTATTTTGGCCAAATAAAGTTTGAATAAGCCCATTCGATTAATGCCCGGGATTCCCCGAATCTGTCTTGCGAGCCAAGAACGGAGATAATTACCCCATTTCCATTCCTCGTGGTCTTTGTAATAACGATCTCCAGTGCGCCGTCCGTTTGGCCGGTTTTAACACCGTTGACCCCCTCGACTGTCCAAAGCAGTTTGTTTACGTTTTCCAAATAATACGTACGGACGCCGCTTACGTCTGTTACCACCGTGCTTTTAATTTTTACTATCTCGGCAATTAGGGGATTTGCCGTTGCCACCCGGGCAAGTTCTGCAAGATCCCTTGCGGTTGAATATTGCATGTTGTCGTCAAAACCCGCCGGGTTTATAAAATGTGTGTTTGTTAAATTTAATGTTTGGGCTTTCTTGTTCATATTTTCAATAAAATTATCGTATGATGCGGCACAATTTTGGGAAAGGGCGTATGCGGCATCGTTTCCGGATGAAATCAAAAGCCCGTGAAGCAGATTTTTGACAGTTATCCTGTCCCCTGTTTCCAGACCCATTTGTGTTCCGGATTTTTCTACATTGTTTACCACAACTACCTCTTCGGGGGAGCAATTTTCCAGAGTTACGAGGGCCGTCATTAATTTTGTGGTCGACGCCGGCAGATGTTTGAGGTTGGATTCCTTCTCAAAAAGGGTCATTCCTGTTTTTTCATCAATCACCGCAACAGACCTTGCCGTCGTAGGTTGCGGGTCGCGGAAGGAACTTGCAGGTTTTGGATACTGAATGTTAGGTGTGGTCGCCGTAATCTTTGCAGGCCGCGGCGGCGCGGCTCCTTGGGGCTGGGAGACGACTTGGGTTTTTGGTATTAAAAATGCCAGTGCCGCCAGGCCAACGACAACTATTACAACAATTACTCTTGGAACCATTGTCTTATTTACTCTTCAGGCTGGACAGCCTCACGTCCACGCGCTCCATATCTCTTGGAAAGAGGGAGGCTTCACGAATATTTTTTAGGCCAAGTATGTGCATGGTAATTCTTTCAGAACCGAAAGAAAAACCCCCCTCTGGCGGCATTCCAAATTTGAAAGCCTGGAGATATAGTTCACTCTTTTCCAGATCTACTCCCCTTTCGGTTGCCTTTTGGGTAAGTATTTTTAAGTCGTTTATTCGCTGGCTGCCGGTGAGCCATTCGACTCCCCTGCCCAGTAGGTCGAAACTAAGTGTGAACTGTGGGTCCTGAGGGTCGGCCATGGTGTAGAAAGGTCTCTTGCTCGTCGGGTAGTGCGTGATAAATATTAGGTCCGATTTATGCTGCTCAAGAGACCATTTACATATTTCGCGCTCATCTTCCGGAGCCAAATCCGGCTCCTTGCGGCTGTCTCTTTTTGTCCTTTTGTAGATTATTTCCTGGGCCTCCCTTAGTTTAATTCTGGGAATTTTTTGGCCAAGTTTAGGAATTGATGCCCCAAGCAGAAGAAGTTCTGCCTGACAGTCTTTTTCGACCCTTTTGAAAATATCGCGAATCACATCCTGGGCAACGTCCATGATTTGTTCCCAATCTTCTATAAAACCAAATTCTGCATCGAGTGTGGTCACCTCGGTCAGGTGACGGGTGGTAACGCTTGGTTCCGCACGCAGCGTTTTATTGACTGCAAAAACCCGCTCAAAAACACCCACTAAGATTTGTTTGTAAAATTGCGGACTTTGGGCAAGAAATGCCTTGTGGTCAAAATATTTCACTTCGAACATTTCGGCTCCGCCTTCCGCGCCCTGGGGAATAATTACGGGGGATTGAAATTCTGTAAAGTCTTGCCTTTTCATGCTCTGCCTAAATTCATCGATTATTGCCTCCTGTACTTTGAAGATAGCACGGACTTTTGGGTGGCGCAGGGTAAGTGAACGGTAGTCAAGAAGTGTAGGCAGTTCAAGGTCGAGTGTCTGCATACCCATGTCGAAGGGCAGTTCTTGCGCTTTTGAGAGCACTTTAATGTTTTCTGCTTTAACCTCTATTTTGCCCGTTGGGAGATTATCGTTGATTGTCGAGGGCGGTCTGGCCTGAACCGTGCCTTTGACTTCTACTGCGTCTTGCGGGTGAAGATCTCTTATATCGTCGCCTGCCCCTACAATCTGGATTATTCCACTCCTGTCAAAAAGATCTATAAATGTAATTTTTCCATGATCCCGTTTGGTAGAAACCCAACCCTGCAGAATTATTGTTTTGCCGGATTGTTCGGCTGCATCCCTTGCTAAAGTTCTGTTCATTAAGATGAATTCTAACTTATATCGTGTTTGCTTGACAATCGATCTTCCCATCGTTAGAATTTTCACAATGGTTGTGCAATTTATTGGTACCGGTCTCCTTAGTAAAACTCTCCTTTTAGGGAGAGGTCGGGAGGCTATGGCTTAGAATATAAGCCAATCCAAGAAAGGATGCCTCCCCAAACGGGAGGTTTTTTTATGGAAAGAAAGCTGGAGGAGGTGATTTAAATGGGTAAAGAAAACGGCAATAAACCGGTTATGGATGCCGACTTAGTCAGAGACCTGGTAAGTGCCCCACGTGGAGTCCATGACTTGGGTATTGAAGTGAAGATCGCGCGGATTGTTCATGAATCTAGAGTTGGCGAGGCGGAATGCGCAAAAGGGATTGAGGTTGGGCCAATTTTTGGGCCGAAGATAAATGATGACCAAACCGCCGAAGACGTGTCACCGTACCAGCAAATGGTCAGAGAGGTTGGTAATGCATAATGAATGGTAAAGAAAGAAACGTTGAATTTGATGGGAAAGTTACCATACTGGTTGAGACAAACCCAAGACCAATCGATTACAAGATAAGGGTATGGTCAATTGAGGGCGTGATTAGTACAGGGCAAATTGACCGGGCGCTGTCGAAGGTTTATGGGGATACTTTACCTGTGGAGTACCAATCTGCCGTGGACGCTATTAATTTGCTACCTTGAGGTTCTTGATTTTTAGTTGGATGGAACTGTTGCCGTTATAGCGGTTTTCACTGGTTGTATAGACGATATCTGCCGTGTATCCCGGCCTTAAATTTGCAGATTCCGCGCCATGGTTAAACCAAAGCGCGGTTTTTCCTTCCACTTGCAGTTTAAGGTGTTGACCCAGCCCGCCTACTGTTTGAACATCTTCGACGGAAGCGTTATTGGCTATAAATATAGGCTCTGGGTTTGCGACCCCATATGGTTCAAATTTTTTTATTATTTTTAAGGTTTCGAAAGTTATTTCCCGCGGATGCAGTGGGCAGTCGATTTCGATTACGGGATTTAAAAGGTCCGGCGCCAGATTCGTTTGGGCATATATGTTGATTTTTTTAGTGAAGCTTTCAATGTGGCGCGTTTCGATTGTAAAGCCTGCCGCCATAGGGTGGCCTCCGGCATCGACAAGAAATTCGCTGGAAGAGCGGATTGCGCTGATTATATTAAAACCCGGAATTGAGCGGGCGGAGCCTTTTGAATGAGTTTCGCCCCGGGAAATTACAATCATTGGCTTGTTGTGTTTTTCGACCAGTCTTGACGCGACCAAGCCTATGACGCCTTCATGCCAGGATTCGTGTGAAACAACGCCAATTAAATGATCTTCGTTTACCAGTGTCAGTGCGCTTTCTATGGCTCCCGTGGTTAAATCTTGTCTTTTTGTATTCGTATGCGCAAGAAGTGCCGCAAGACGGTCGGCCTGATTTTTATTTCTTGCACAGATTAGGCGCAGTGAATCGAGGCCGTGTTCGATCCTTCCCATAGCATTGATGCGAGGCCCAATAATGTGGCCGATTTCGTAGGTGCCTATTTCTGAAGTTATTCCGGATTGCCTAATCAAACTATTTATACCGGGGCGCTTGGTATTTTTTAACCGTTCAAGACCAATTTTGACGATTGATCTTGAAGCGGCATTGAGTGGTACAAGATCGGCTATGGTGGCAATTGCCGCGAGCTCCAGTTTTTCCATAATTTGGTCTTTGTATGCAATTTTCAGTTTTGAAATTAAGTGATAGCAAAAAAGCCAAGATACTCCGGCACCGCAAAGCTCCGTCGAGTGGACCAGAGCGTGGGGCCTGGGCAAAGTTTTGGGGAGAACATGATGGTCTGTGACTACTATGTCTATCCCAAGTTTGGCGGCGGCCTCTATTTGTTTAAGCGCCGTCACACCATGGTCGACTGTAATAATTAAGGTAACGCCATCTTTTGACAATTTTTCTAGAGCAGGAATAAATAGGCCATAACCCTCTTTTATTCTGTGCGGGACATACGGCATAACGCTGGCACCAAGGTCGTTGAGGGTCTCCCACATAATTGCGGTTGCACAGATGCCGTCGGCATCATAGTCCGAATAGACAATAATCTTTTCGTGGTTTTTGATAGCTTTTTCTACGCGTCTTAGGCCCTTTTCCAGCTCTTTTAATTTGACAGATGTAATCTGTTCAATTGATGGGTTTAAGAAATCTTTTAATATCTTGGGGGTTGTTAATCCCCTGTTTGCCGCAAGCACTTGTTCAAGCCAATTGGCGGATTTTTTGTCCGGAGACTTTGTTTTTATTTTCCAAATTTTTTTCTTGTCCATTCGTTCGGCCCATTTATTGGCGCATGCTCATTCTATCAGTATTTAGTTTAACTGTTGTGATATATTTGATCGTATGAAGGATGAAATTTTGTCGATTCTTAAGGGAATTGAGGATGAGGGGTTTGAAGTCGCGGTAGTTGGTGGCGCCACACGGGATATTCTTTGTGGGATTGACCCTAAAGATTGGGATTTAACAACGAATGCGGTGCCGGATAAAATTTTAAAAATATTCCCGCATGCCTTTTACAACAATAAGTTTGGCACGGTTGGCATACCCGTCGACCTTGAAGAAACCGAGCACCCTCATGTCGTAGAGGTTACAACTTACAGAACAGAAAATAGCTACAGTGACAGTCGTCATCCGGACGAAGTTTCGTGGGGTACCTCTTTGGATGAAGATTTAAAACGACGTGATTTTACTATAAATGCTATGGCACTTCGTTTTCGGGATGGAAGACTTGAGGAAAAACCAATTGACCTGTTTGAAGGGCAAAACGATTTAAAAAATAAAATAATCAGGACAGTAGGAAATCCAAGTACCAGATTTGCCGAAGATGCACTGAGAATGCTTCGGGCAGTGCGATTTGCGGTGGTTTTAGGTTTTGAAATTGAAAAAGAAACAAAAAGAGCGATTATTGAGAATGCTTCCCTTCTTGAAAAGATATCCGGCGAGAGAATCAGGGATGAACTGTTCAAGATAATAGATAGTGAAAACGGAGACCAGGGATTTTTCATAGCAAAAGAACTTGGAATATTAAGTAAGATAATGCCGGAGCTTGACGAAAATTTTAATGTGGAGCAAAAAAGTCCAAAGAGGCACCATATTTATGACGTAGGCACCCACTGTGTAATGAGTATGAAGCATTGCCCAAGCCGCAAAACAATCGTGCGCTTTGCAACACTTTTGCACGACGTCGGGAAAGCGAAAGTTGCCCAAATAACGAACGAAGGGGTTAGGACTTTTTATAATCACGAGGTTGTCGGAGCCAAAATTGCAAAAGATATCTGTGACAGGTTTCATATTTCGCGCAACGACCGGGACTTGGTGTTTAAACTTGTACGATGGCATCAGTTTAGCGTTGGTGAACACCAGACGGATAAGGCCATTCGAAGATTTATAAATAACGTTGGCTTAAAAAACGTCGAGGATATGATGGATTTGAGGATCGGCGACCGGCTTGGCGGCGGGCTTG
>ORJL010951818.1_pt1 | contig 28647 bp, 19 predicted proteins | sample 1779941 | NCBI WGS metagenome assembly ORJL01 (sample SAMEA104232317, study PRJEB22302) | groundwater metagenome | biome: forest; feature: aquifer; material: groundwater | place: USA | collected 2011-08-07 | depth 5.8 m
CGAGCGTGCCGGGAGCGGCGAGGCGGTCGAGGAGCCCGGCGGGGGCCTCGCCCCAGACCCCCACGGTCGAGACGCGCGCGCCGATGGCGCGCGCGGTCGACTGCTGCACGGAACCGGCGCCGAGGATCATGATCGGGTAGAGCAGGATCGGCAGGCCGACCATCATGAGCAGCGTGCGCCAGTCGCGCAGGGTCTCGGTGAGCTCCTTGCGGTAGATGGTCCAGACGATCGGCCAGCGCATGCGTCACGCCTCCGGACCGACGCGGTGGAGGAAGGCGTCGGTGAGGTTGCGGCACCCGGTGCGGGCCAGGAGATCGGGGAGGGCGCCGGAGTCGACCACGCGGCCCCGGTGGAGGAACACGACCCGGTCGCACAGGCGCTCGGCCTCGCCCATGAAGTGGGTGGAGAAGAGCACGGCGCGCCCGCGTGCGCGCTCGCGCCGGATCGCTTCGACGATGAACCGTCCGCTGATCACGTCGAGGGCGGCGGTCGGCTCGTCGAGCACGAGCAGATTCGGGTCGTGGAGGAAGGCGCGGGCGATATTGACCCGCTGCTTCTGCCCCGAGGAAAGCACGCCGCACAGGCGATCGGCGAACGGACCCATCTCGAGCTCCTCGACCAGCCGCTCGATGCGGCGCCCGAGCTCGGCCTCATCGATCTCGTAGAGGCGGCCGAAGTAGCGCAGGAGCTCGCGCGGGGTGAGACGCCGGTAGAGCTGGGTATCGCCGGAGAGGAAGCCGACCCGACGCTTGGCCGCGCGCGGGTCTTCGCGGACGTCGACCCCGCCGACGCGAACCCGGCCGGCCGTGGGCGGGAGGATCCCGGCGATCATCCGCAGCGTGCTGGTCTTGCCGGCGCCGTTCGGCCCGAGCAGCCCCACGACCTCGCCTGCCGCGACGCCGAAGCTCACCCCATCCACCGCGCGCACGCCGCCGAAGTGGCGCACCAGACCGTCGACCTCGAGCTCCATGCCGTCCTCCGGCCAGGAATTCTATCGACCCGCACCCGGATTCCGAAGGATCTCGAGCGCCCGAGCTTGCGGATCCGGGGCGCGGGTGAAGCGCCCATTACCCCGAATCGAATCGACCGTCCTTGCCCCGCAGGGTGAGATGAAGTATCATGCCGGCCGTTCCCGACAGTCAGGAAACGGTTTCCTCGAGGTGCAGCATGAGAACCGCTCGAACGCGCAAGAACTCCGGGAAGATCAACCTCTTGGTGATGATCGGCCTGATCGCCATCGGCGGCGTGGTGGCGTACCTCTACGTGACCAACAAGAAGGAGGCCGATCGCACTCTCGACAAGGCAGGCAAGGCGGTGGGGACCGCCGTCGACAAGGCCGGGAAGGACCTGGAAAAAAGCAAGGCCGAGACCGAGGCCGAGCTCGAGCAGCGCAACGCCAACATCCAGGCGAAGCGCGGCTTCAACATCACCAAATAGCCGACCCGGCGATCCGAAACGGGAGCGGACACGGCGCAGCCCGCCGTGTCCGCCGCGTTTTCGGCCCACCCGAACCCTGCGTATCCGGTTTCCTGCCAAGCGCTCGCGCGACTCGAACTCGCAAGCAACCGGACAGGCATGCCCCGAACCGTCATTTCTCCAGCGGAATGGAGTCCATCCACGGCTCTCCCGCCGGCTCATAGACGTACGTGAGCGCCGCATAGTCGGCCGTCGTCGAGGTTGCGGGGACCAGATAGACCGAGCTCCAGGAGCCCCGTCCGAACACGAACTTGAGGGTCAACAAGAGCACGAAGATGCAGATCGCCGCCACCAGCATCTTCCGCAGTTCCTCCTCGACCCGCGCCGCGCTCTCGTTGGTCGCCTTGTCCAAGAGCGCGGATTCCGCGCGCCCGATCGTGAAAGAGAGTCGGCCACCGCACAGCTTGCAATAGGCTTGCGTGGTCTCGTTGTCGAACCCGCATTTCTTGCACTGCATCCCGAGGCGCCTCGACTACTTGTACTTGTCTCTCAGCTGCACCATGTCCGGCTGGTCGGGCTTCAGCTCCAGAGAGAGTTTCACCTGGGCTAGGACCTTATTGGGGTCGCGAGCTTCGGCCTTGTCGTAGATGACCGCGAGGTTGCGGTGCAGGCACCAGGGCTTCACCCGGGCCGCCGCGGCACCCTTGATCCCCTGCTCCAGATAGTTGATCGCCTCGTCCCGGTTTTGTTCCTGGATGAAGGAATACACCGCCATGTTGTTGTACGATGCGATGCGCTGCTCCGGCGTCAACTCCAGCTTGTTCACCCGGGGGTAGATCTGGCGACCTTGAAAGATGAGGAACTCGCGTCGAGTCGCGTTCGGTTCCTGGTTCGCGAGCTTCCAGTAGCTCTCGATCCAGGAATAGAGGGCGGCGGGCCGGCGCACGTCGAGGGCGATCGTGTTCCCGAAGTTCAGCCCGGCCGACGCGTCATCGCCGAAGCGCGCGTAGGTAATCGCGATCGCCTCGCTCAGGCCATAGGCCGCGTCCAGCGCATAGCGGTTACGCACCGGATCCTCAGTGTTCAGCGCCGTGAGCCGATTGACGAGGTCCAATTGCTCATTGATCCGCAGCTCGAACTCCTCGCGCGGGACTTCGGATTCGATGAGCCGGCGCGCCTCGAAGACCGCCACGTTGGCGAGGGGCAACGACGCTCCGGGCCGAAGCATCAGTACCCGCCGTGCCGCCGCCCGGGCCGCGGTGTAGTCCTTCTTGTCGTTGGCCACGACCATCCAGCCCACGTAGTAGTCCACCAGAGTGTCGATCGTGGGCAAGTCGTCTTCCTTGGTGGCCTCATCGATCCCCTTCTGCGCTTCCGCCAGCGCCAGCTCGGCCTGGACCTTGTTCCCCTGGCGGAACAGGATGTGGGCCCTGGCGACGCACACGTCGACGCTCTCCGCATCGACCGCCTCCGCGTCCGATAGGTGCGCGAGCGCATCTTGGAGCTCGGTGGTCGGAACTTTCTTGGACGCGCGGGCGATGTCGAAGCGCTTCATGCAGATGGCGGCCAGCCCGAGGTAGGTCGACGCACTGCGCAGCCCGGACCGGGTCTGCACGTTTATCTTCAGCATCTGCTCAGCCTGATTGAGCGACTCCTCGCTGCGGGCGTCGGAAAAGACGTCGTCGATCAGAATCTTCGCCTTGAGTTCGCGGGCGGGAGCGAAATCCCCACGGTACTTCAAGCCATGTTCGATCGAGGGGATGGCGACCTCGAGCCGGCCGCTGGCGTAGCCGGAGAGCGCCCGGTGGTAGGAGAGATCGAACCGGAGGTCCCAATACACGCTCATGCCGAGGAACAGGGATACCAGAAGGGTCACGATGAGCGCCGCCAATTCACCCAGCGCCACCTGGGTGAAGACCCACTTGCCATAGGTGTACATCGCGCACTCTCCGAGTGTCGATCAACTGCCGGGAGACTTCACCTTGCCCACGATGGCGTGCGTCGAGATCGGACCAAAGGCCCTGGAGTCGCCCCGCATCTCTTTCCGAAAGTCCGCCAGGACGTAGATGTGGTCGCGCGGGACCACGATTTCCGGATAGTCCTGGATCATCCGGTACTCCGGCTTCACGAAGGAATCGGCCCGCACGTTGCCGTTGACGATGACGGTCCCGCCCTCCATCTTCACCTTGTCCCCCGGCAGAGCGATCACGCGCGCGACATAGTTGTTGGCGGCCAACCTGCCCTTGGGGGTGTGCTCGTAGAGGACCAGGTCGTCGGGCTTGAAGTCGCGGGCACTGCGATCCCGCGGGAAGTACATGAAGTAGCTTTCCTTGGGCATGAGGGGCTGCATTTGGTCGGTCTGAGCATTCGTGCAGCCGATATTCCGCTGCCCGTAAATGAGCGCCCAGGCGATCCCGATTCCGATCAAGTACTTCAGGTAGTTTTCGAGCTGCCACATCGATGCGGTGTCCTCCGCGAGCCGAGGGGAAACGAGGGTCTGACTTCCTATCATAACCAGCGGTCCATTGCAAGATCGCAATGGGTGCCGTGGGTGCCGGTCGGGCCGCCTGGCGGTATCGCCCCCCACGCGCCCCCGCCCGCTTCTTGACACCCGACCCGGCGCATGATAGAGGAAACGCCCTCCCGGGACGTTTCTCGTCCCGGACATTCCGGCTGGGCGGGAGTTCCGATGGACCTCGAGGCCGCGGTCACCGATCCCGAAGACGACCTGTTCGTCAAGGTCCTCCTCCACAATCAGCTCGCGGAGGAAGCGCAGGTCCGGGCGGCGATCGAGCTGTACCGGCGGATCGCGGAAACCGGCGCGCGCATCCGCATCGGCGAGGTGCTGCTCCACCAGGGTGCGATCGACACCCGTACGCTCGATTCGGTGGTCAACCTCCAGCACAGCCGGTTTCCCGACCTCCGCCACCCGCTGGCCCTGCGCCGGAAAGGGCTGACCCCGGAGCGCGATCGCGCCATCGCCGAAGCGGCGGTCGGCCAGGGAATGGTCACCCAGGAGAAGCTCGACCGCGCCCGGGGAATCCAACAGAACCTGCGCACCCTCGGCTTCGATCGCCGTCTGGGCGAGGTTTTCTGGCTCGACGGGGACCTCACCGAAGAGGCGGTGGATCGGCTCCTGCACGAGGAGAAGCGTCGGGCGCGCGCGGACGGCGACGCCACCCGGCGCCTGCGCAGCCGGGTCCAGGTCGGCCCCGTGTCCGACGCCGAGCTCCTGTTCGGCAAGTACGCGGTCAAGAACGGCTTCCTCACCGAGGATCGGCTCGCCGAGGCGCTCGAGATCCAGCGCCAGTGCCGCGAGATCGGCGTCGCACTCAAGCTGCCCGAAGTCCTCTACCATCGCAAGCAGCTCACCGAAGAGAACGTCGCGCAGGTCGCCGAGCTGATGTGCATGGAGAAGGAGCAGTTCCTCACCGGCCTGCTCAACCGCGTCCTGCTCAAGCGGCTGGACGACGACGCGTTGCTGGCCGTGCTTCAGGAGCGCGGCTTCATCACCCCCGAGCAGACCGCGGAGACCTTGCGCGTGCAGGCCAGGCTCCGGGAGTTGCGCATCGAGCGCCGCGCGGGGGAGGTCCTGCTCGACCGCAAGTTCGTCTCCACGGTGGTGCTCCACGCGGCGCTGGACGAGCAACTCCGCCTGCGCCTGCGCGCGGCCCTCAAGGCGGTCGAGGCGGCCGCCCCGGCCCCAGCGGCGCCCGCCCCCGCCGCCGCCCCTGCGAGCGCCGTGGATGCGTCCGCGCCCGCCCCCGCCGCCCCTGCGAGCGCCGTGGATGCGTCCGCGCCCGCCGCCGCCTCCCCGTCTGCGCCCGCCGTGGATGCGTCCGCGCCCGCCGCCGCATCTGCGACCGCCGCGGACGCGCCCGCGCCCGCCGCCGCCTCCCCGGCCACGGCCGCCGACGACCAGGGGGCCGCCTCGCGCCAGGCCCTGCGCCAGGCGATGGTCGACGCCGTCCGCGCGCAGTCGCCGGCCGCGATGGCCGAAGCCGGGACCCCGACGCGGGTCCCGGTCCTCGGCATCGTCGCCGCCGTGGTCCTCGCCTGCGGACTCCTCTACTGGGCCCTGCTGGACAGCGCACCCCGACCCTCGGCGGGGGCGGGCCCGGGCGTCGCCACGGGCGGGACGGCGCCGGTCGGCCCGGTCGGGCCGGTCACGCCCATCGATCCGCCGGCCCACCAGCTCGGCATCGACCCGTTCGCCACCCCGGTGGTGTCCGGCGTGGAGCACGAGACCGAGCAGGCGGTCCGCGAGGAACTCGCGCAGGAACGCCGCGAGCGCGCCGAGATCGTCCGGCGCGCCCATTCCCTCCTCGCCGACGCCGATCCGACCGCACTCGAGGTCGCTCTCGCGGTCTCCCGTACGGCCGAAGGCGTCGTGTTCGAGGTGTTCGGCCAGGCCCCGGTCCCCGACGGGGCTTCGGTCGCCACCGCGCTCCTCCTCTACGGCGAGCCGATCCCGGAGGGCGCCAAGGACGCGGTCGTCCAGGATCGCATCTTCTACGCCCGCACCGGGCCGATCCCGCCCACCCGGCGCCCGCCCTCCGGCCTCTACACCGCGACCGCCGAGTTCACCGCCACCCGCGCGCTCGGATCCGAGGAGGCCATCCGCGAAGCCGGAGTGGCCGACCGCCTCTACGCCGGGTTCTCCGCCGTGCTCGGAACGCCGGAAGAGGAGCGGGCGGAAGCGGAACAGGCGCGCGCCTTCCACATGGAGATGCTCGGGCGCCTGGAGGCCTTCGTCGTGGAAGCGCGCGCTGCGGTCGACGGCGGGTTGGCGGACACCGCTCCCGACCGGTGGGGCAGTCTGCTCGGGGAGTGGCGCAGCCTCCTCCAGGAGGTCCGCGCCACGCTCGCAGCGCATGCGCAGGGGGCCTTGACCCCGCGGCGGGCGGGAGCGGACCAGGCGATCCGCACGCTGCTTCCGATCGCGGACCGGACCCTGCGCGCGGTCGCCACCGCGGCGTTCGCAGCGCACGGCGCGCCCGTCCCTGACGAGTTCGCGCTCAAGAATCTCCGCCTGGGCGAGGCGGTGGTCCCGCAAGAGCACCTCGCGCGGCTGGCCGGCGACCTCGCCCATGCGCGTGGCGTCTGCACCCGGGCCTGGGCCGAAGATCCGGTGGCCGAGCACCTGCGGCGCGACCTCTCCGCGCGGGCCGCGGGCGCGCGCGCGCTGCTCGGGGACCTCGACCAGGCCCTCGCGGCGCTGCGGGAAGCGCACGGAGTGGTCCAGGGGGGCGGCAGCGAAAGCTCCTCGCCGGTCTCCTGGCTGCGCAAGTGGCTCGGCCAGGTCGCGATCCGGCGCGGCCTCGACCGCGGCCTCCAGGAGCAGCCGGCGGCCGCCATGCGCGCCGGGACCCTCACCGCCCTCGACGATGTGCTGGGCACCGTCGCCGAACTCGGGAAGTTCCGCTTCGCCGTCGCCCTCAAGGCCGCCGGACGCACCCTCCCGGTCGAGCTTCGGCCCTTGCCCTCGGTCGAAGAGTCCCGGCTCGTCGCCTCGATCGAGCAGGGCCTCGCGCGCATCGAGAAGGAAGCGGCGCGCTGAGTCGCGGCCACGATTCGCCGAGCGCCCCGACCCGCGAGCACGAAGTCCCGGCGGCCGAAAGCCGCCGGCCCGGAGCACTTTTCCGTTGCATCCTGCCGTCGATCGATTAGGCTCGTTGGGTCGTGATCGCCCGGTCGTAACCACCACCTGGGGAGGGGCTCCTGATGGCCCGCACGCTCGCCGCATGGCACACCCGCCGCGACCGCGCCATGGTCCTGCTCGTCACGCTCGGCGTCCTCACCATCCTCGCGCTGCTCGCGACCACCTTCGTGGCGATCTCGCGGATGGAGCGTTCGACGTCCTCGAATTACGTGCTCGAGACGCGCGCCATGATGCTCGCCCACTCCGGCGTGGACATGGCCGTGGCCCTGTTCCAGACCCCCGCGGGCTCCACTCCCGCCGCGCTCTATGGCGGCGAGGACTGGAGCGGCGGCCGCGAGGCCATCGGCACCCCTGACGGCAACGCCGACGACGCCAGCGGCAACCGCAACGGCGTCCTCGACCTCATCGCCTGCGAGCTGCGGTTCGCCCGCCGTCCGTCGTTCTTCGCCCCCGACGGGGCCGGCCTGCCCCGCCTCGTCCCCGTCCTCGGCGCCACCGGCATCGCCCAGCGCGGCTACAGCGGCATCCTCCCGGGCACCTTCCACGCCGACGGCGACACCTTCGTCATCGGGGCCGTCGACACCTCCGCCATGGCCTTCGTCAACGGCGCCGGCGCCGGCTGGCGCCGCCTGCTCGACAACCTCGGCCAGCTCGTCCTCGGCCCCGGCGTGCCCAACCTCGGCACCCTCATCCAGGCCCGGCAGCCCTACTCCAACATCGATGAGCTCCTCTCCAAGTCCGTCATCCCTCTGACCCAGTTCGACCTGCTCAAGCCGTACCTCACCGCCCACGCCTGGGAAGACCCCGCCGTCATCCGCCCCGACGCCCAGAGCAGCCTGCTCGTGCGCCCGGAGAATCTCCGCCGCCTCGGCTGGATCGAGCCGCGCGCGCCGGTCAACGTCAACTCCGCCGATTTCCTCGTCCTCAAGGCCACGCTCCTCGGCATCTCCGGCTACTTCACCGACAACAACACCCCGACCAAGAGCACGTACGTCCTCGACGCGGGCCGGGCCGACAACCTCGCCCGCGCCCTCGTCGTCGCCCGCGAGGAAACCTTCACCGACGCCAACGCCAACAAACAGTTCGACTCCGGCGAGTCCTACCTCGACCTCAACGCCAACGGTAAGTACGACGGGCCGTTCCGGACCTGGGAGCAATTCGAAGCCTTCCTCCCCGCCGTCACCGGCTTCGTCGGCAACTTCAATACCTGGGCGCGCGACCTCGTGCTCGCCAATGCCAACCCCAACACGCTCACCAACAAGTTCAACCCCGACCACCACTGCTGGCGCGGGATGGACAAAGCCGATCTGATCGTCGCCACCACCGAGTTCTGCTTCGAGGGCACCGGCTTCTTCCGCATCCGCTCCCTCGGCCGCGTGACCGACACCAGCTTCCTCACCGTCGCGGAAAAGGAGATCGAGGTCACCGTCAAGCTCTACGAGATGGCCCGCCTCACCACCCAGGAGGACTTCGAAGCGTCGCTGTTGAAAGTCTCGATCTCCCCCGACGTCATGACCCTGCCCGAAGAAATCGCCGAGATCCTCCCCGAATCGTACGCCGACGTGAACGGGGACAAACGGTTCACCAAGGGCGACACCTTCACCGACGGCAACGCCGACGGCATGCGCGACGGCCCGGCGATCTACGACGGCCAACTGCGCTTGCGCAACGCCGACCCGCCCGACTCCCTGCCGTGGGGTGACTCGGCCACCCAGAGCTTCCGCTGCCTCATCACCGACAGCATCACCGAGGACGCCCTCGGGCCGGACAAGTACCCGAGCTTCACCGCCGACATCGCCACCCCCGGCGGCGCCGCCGGCGTCCCCCTCTCCGCGGGCGCCCTCCGCACCACCGTCGACCGCGGCGGCTCGCTCCTGCGCGACCTCAACGGCGCCAACGACTACCCCGACCTCTTCCCCGACGGGATGTTCATCCGCCGCGAGTTCGGCGAAGCCATCTACTGGACCAGCCTGCTCAACTGGCCGGTGGGCGAAGGCAGCTACGGCTTCTGGGTCAAGCCCACCTGGTTCAACATCCCCGCAGCGATCGAATACCGCGACTTCCTCACCTTCAACCAGCAGTACTCGATCGCGCCCAACCGCGGGCGCATCTCGCTCATGTACGCCCTCCGCTCCGCCCCGCTGCCCGGCGTGATCGTGATGGAGTCGGTCTGGTACCACACCTCCCTCGGGACCGCCGCCACCGCGGTCGCCAACGACGCGGGCTTCAATCCCTGCCCCTGGATGAAGACGATATACACCCTGCCCTGGGGCAGCTACTGGGGCCCGGGCCAGTGGCACTACTTCTCCGCTCGCTACACCCAGCAGATCAAGTGGTCCTGCTTCCTCGACGGCGTCCCGTTCAGCGTCGCCCTCGAGGACCCGCTGCCCGCCAACACCACCGTGACCCTGATCGGACCCGCGCCGACCTACAATCACATGAGCATCGGCTCGAACATGCCCTGGTGGGACACGCTCGGCAGCGGCACGTACGACGACTTCCGCGGCTGGATCAGCCAGGTGCCGAACACCAACATCGGCCTGACCCCGCCCTGGCGCTTCGACGACACCGGCTACGCCGGCTACTCCACCTACGTCGGGCAGTTCCCCCTCCCCGCGGGCGCGCGCGTGCGCACGGTCGCCTGGACCGAGTACCGCCCGACGCAGAACTACCGCAGCGACGCGCTCAGCTCGACCTCGAGCACGCCGCGCCGCCGCCGCCCGGACGTCAACCTCTCCTACCGCAAGAGCTCCGAGGCGGGCTTCCGATCCTCGCCCGCCCTCCCGACGCCCGACCGTTTCGACGGGTTTTCATTCACGGCCGATCCGGCGATGGGGACCCTGGCCGCGGGCGAGACCCTGCAGTACCGCTTCCAGTGGGAGCGGCGCGGACAGGATCCCTTCCGCAACTCCCCCACCGTCGACGACATCACGGTGACCTATACGCTCGGCAGGGTCCAGTTCCTGACCTGGCAGATGCTCAATAACTAGTACGACAACGCTACCGGGTAGCCACAGAGACCACAGAGGAACAGGAGGGACAACGAGTTACGCGCGCCTCTTTCAGGAACAGGTCGCACTGAGCAGGAACCGCAGGATGCGAGCCCCGATCAGGCGACCGGTGGAATACAACACTTGACATCTCAATGACTTCCGACGACTCTCCTCGGTGTCCTCGGTGGCTCGATCCAGCCTTGTCGTACTAGGGTCCAGGAATCGAGTTTGGTCAACCCCGAATCGAGTTTGATCAACCACGGATCGAGTTTGATCAACCACGGATCGAGTTTGGTCAACCCCGGATCGAGTTTGGTCAACCCAGGATCGAGTTTTGTCAACCCCGGATCGAGTTTTGTCAACCCCGGATCGAGCGGCCGGTCGAGTTCGAGAGGCCTCATCCCGAGCCATCCGCGGACTCGCCGGGCGGGTTCACGATGGTGCTCAGGGGGCCGAGGCACCCCCGGCGCGCCGGCGGCGGATCCCGGAACCGCGCCCGCCCCGGGGCGGCGCGCGCGATAGCCTGTACGATACGGAGGCCCACATGCGGCGGTCAATCGGCTTCACTTTGCTATTCCTGACCGCGCTCGCGGCGCGCGCGGACGAGGATCTCGCGGTCAAGGAGGCGGGTCTCGAGGACCGCCGGGGAGAGTCCTGGATCGTGGTCCGCGGCCAGTGCTCGCTGCCCGAACGCGCGCGGCTCACCGCCACCCTCGCCTACCAGGGCCGCGAGGCGAAGGGCTTCCACGCCAGCGGGTACGTCTCCGAGGGCGGCACCTGGACCATCGAGCTGGGGCCGCTCGAGCAGCGCCTGCTGCCGGGCAAATACACCACGATCGTCGGCTTCAGCCTGGGCGAGCAGCACCCGGTGATCCGCCAGATTCTGAAGTCCTCGGGGGAGATCAAGCCGGCGCGGCTGCTGGAGCCGCTCCCGTTCACGGTCGGCACGCCCCAGGAGGAAGCGACCGCGCGGGAGGAGCAGATCCGCGCGTACACTGCGATCCTCGACCAGATCGCGCAGACCATCGCCCAGTTCCTCCCGGGCCACCAGGCCCTCGAGCAGGGGGAGAAGTTCCTCGACCCGACCAAGAAGGTGGATCCGGAGGCGTGGGGTCCCTGGGTCGACGGCATGCTCGCGGTGGTCGAGCAGATCGACCAGCAACGCGAGCGTCTCGAGAGCGCGGTGCTCGCGCCGATGTTCCCCCAGACCCACGAGTTCGCCTCGAGCTCGATTGACGTCTGTCGGCAGGTGCTGCTCGCGGTGACGCGCAACCTCTATCAGAAGGCGGGCGTGCCGATCCCCGAGCGCTACGAGCAGCCCGAGCGGTTTCAGAACCTCTTCAGCAATCCCAAGCTGCTCGAGCTCAAGCTCGAGGACGTGAAGAAAGCCAAGGCGCTCCTCGAGGCCGGCAGCGAGGACCAGCCCGTCACCGTGGGCGGCTCGGGAAAAACCAGGGCCGAGGAAATGAAGGACATCCAGGCCCTGGTGACGCAACGGCTCGTGCAGGTGGAAGCCGCGCGCAGGATCCTCCAGGAGAAAATCGCTTCGCTTGGCGGGACGCTGGGGGACCCGAAGGGATTCGAGGAGTGGTACCGGACCTGGGTGGATCAGCTCGGCAAAGCGCGTCCGCGTCGCGAGGTGGTCCAGTTGACCACGAAGATGACGCCCGAGGCCCTGATCGGCCTGAAGTACCCCTACCTCTGGGACCTCGTCGAGGAGGTGGTGCACGACCTCTCCGGCGTGGCCGCGATCGAGGCGATCCGGCTTTACCTGGCCGCGAAGCAGGAGATCCCGGCGCACCACCTGAAGCCCGACGTGCCCGCCGCCGAGCTGACGCTGGAACGGGTCAACGCCGACCTCAAGACCCATCAGGGAATCTATCAGGTGCGGCTAGGGCACGTTTGCGGGCTGCTCGAGATCGAGTTGCCGAAGTAGCGACGCGCACCATGCGGCCCGCGCCGGACGGCGGCCCCGGCCGGACCCGGAGTCCGCGCCGGTGTGCTCCGGGTCGACGGCCCCCGGCACCGGTGGGCGCCCCGGGTGCACCTCTGCGAAGTTCGGCGACCCCGGAGTGTCGCTTCGCGACCGTTGCAATGCTCGCGCTCGGGCCGTACGTTCTTCCGACGACACACCAGCCGTGGGAGAGACCGCCATGACCTCGTCCGCCTTGCGCACCGGCATCGTCGCAGCCGCGATCCTGACTTGCGGGATCGCCGTCGCCGCGGCGAAGGACTCGACCGAATCGGTCCGCCAGGGCTCCGATCAGTGCTTCATCCAGCTCCTCGGGCAGGGGCAGGGCATGCCCGCGGGTTACCAGGCGACGCAGACCACCTATTGGCTTCACCTGCCGGACGACTACGACCCGAAGCGGGCTTATCCGATGATCCTGGCCGTCTCGCCGGGTCCCGAAGGCGCGGGCATGTATCCCAGCTGGGTGCAGGCGGCGAAAAAGCACCCGCTGATTTTCGCCTGCCCCAACCAGGCCGGGAACGAAACCGATCTCGACCAGCGCGGGCAGATGGTCGTGGACACACTCTTCGACGTCCGGGCCAAGTACCACGTCGACCCCGGGCAGATCTACATCACCGGATTCTCGGGCGGGGGCCGGATGTCGACGGGCATGGTGCTGGCCTTCCCGGGTCTGTTCGCGGGGCATATCCCGATCGGCGGCATCTTCATCGGCAACGACCGCAATGAGATCGCCAAGCTCCAGACCAGGCTCGGCGACTACGTGTTCAGCGGCGAAACGTGCTTCAACCGGCCGGAATCGGAGGCGGCGGCGGCGATCTTCAAGAAGGCGGGGATGCCGCACGAGCTGATGATCGGCGCCGGTCTCGGCCACACGATCCCGGACGCGGAGATGGGGCTGAAGATCTACGAGTGGTTCCTGGCTCGGCAGGCGGCCGTCTCCGCGCCCGCGCTGCTGGCGAAATATGCGGCGGCGGAGAAGCTGGATCAGGCCGAAGACTACGGCCCCGCGCTCGCCGCCTACGAGGCGGTCGCCGCGGCGGGCGTCGAGAGCGAATGGGTCGTGCGCGCAGTCGAGAGGGCCAAGGCGATCCGCGAGCTCGGAGCCCGCCGTCTCGCGGAAGCGAAGACGCTCCCCGGCCCGGATGCACTCGAACTGCTGGACCAGCTGGCCGCGCGGTTCGCAGGCTCCGAAACCGCCGCCGAAGCCCGGGCGCTGCGCAAGGAGATCGCCGACTCTCCCGGGACCGCCCGACTCCTCGCCGAGCGCCGGCAGCAGACGCGCGACCGCGAGGCCCGGGAAGCGCTCGCCCAGGCCGCCGCCCTGGAGAAGGAGGAGAAGCTGAGCCAGGCGCAGGAGGCGTTCGCGGCGGTGGCGGACAAGTACGCCGACACCGCGGTCGCCGCCGAGGCGGGCGCGGCCGCGGCGCGACTGTCCGCCGACCCCCGCACGGCCGCGCAACGGCGGGAGGCCGAAGCCCGCAAGTTGATGCAGCGCGCCGAGAACCTGCTCAAGAACAAGATGACCGCGAAGGCGAGGGAACTGCTCGACGAGATCGCCAAGAAGTATCCCGACTGCGAGACCGGCCGGAAGGCCAGGAAGATGGCGGCGGAGATCAAGTAGAGGACGGGGCCCGGACCTCGGTTCCAGTCCGGCTCGGAGCACTGCCGCTGGAGCGGTTGCATGAGATGGCCCTGGTCACGGGCGCGCGGCTCATGCATTCGTGCTGCGGTCACGGGTCTCGACCGGGGCTGCGCCCGCGGGAACCTCACCGCGCCCGGTGGGTTGGCAATTCACGTCCCAGGGGGAACTTCGGCGCCACGAACGGATGCTCGACCTGCGCGAGGTGAAGCAACTCGTCGGCGAGTTCATTGCGCAGGTCACGAGTGCGACCTGGGACTTCGCGGCCGGCGGCTGCGCCTGATCCCGCGCTACGCCCGCGGGTGCGCGCGCCGGTAGACCTCCGCGAGCCGCGCGGTGGTCACGTGGGTGTAGATCTGCGTGGTCGCGATGTGGGCGTGGCCGAGCAATTCCTGCACCGAGCGCAGGTCGGCGCCGCGGTTGAGCATGTGGGTCGCGAAGCTGTGGCGCAGCGTGTGTGGCGACACGGTCTTGGCGATCCCCGCCGTGCGCGCGTACTTCTCGACGATGCGGCGCACCCCGCGCACGCTCAGTCGCCCGCGCAGCTTGTTGGCGAACGCGGGGATCCCGTCCCCGATCGCGCGGCCGTCGTCGATCCCCGTCCAGTAGCCCTCGATCGCCGAGATCGCGTACGAACCGAGCGGGGCCAGCCGCTCCTTCCCGCCCTTGCCGAAGACCCGCACGATCCCCGCGGGCAGGTCCACGTCGCGCCGGGTCAGCGCTGCCAGCTCGCTCACGCGCATGCCCGTGCTGTAGAGCATCTCCAGAATCGCCCGGTCCCGCCGGCCGGCCAGGCTCGTGGGGTGCGGCGCGTGCAACAGCGCCGCGACCTCGGTCTCGTCGAGGAAGTCAGGCAGGCGCCGCTCCTGGCGCGGCGTGCGCAGGAGCTTGGCCGGATTGTGGTCGATCAGCCCGCGCCGCATGGTGAAGTTGAAGAACGAGCGCAGGCAGGCCAACTTGCGCGCGATCGTGCTCTTGGTGTAGCCGTGAGCCTTGAGCGTCGCGAGGTACTTGCGCAGCGCCAGGTGGTCGACCCGCAGCTCGCCGTTCCCGTCCGGGCTCTCCAGCCGGAGAAAGGCGTCGAACTGGTTGAGGTCGCTCGCGTACGCCCGCAGCGTCTCGACCGAGTAGTTGCGGTCGTACTTCAGCGATTCCAGGAAGTCGTCGATCGGGAGCTGCATGAATCCGTACCATCCGTATTGCACACCGGCAACATCGTCGCGAAATCGACGATCTTGGGGAGGCGCCCCAATGCGGTCGTCGTGCTCGGCGGATGCCGAGGGCGGATCTCACCGCCCGCGATCGCCGCCGACCGTGCCATCCCGCTTCCCGGCACCGGCCCCGTCTTCGAGCCGCCGACGCTCCGCCTCCTGGCGATCGTGCCCCTGATCCACCAGTGCGCGCACCATGCGATTCGACACGAAGCGCCAGTACCGCTCCATCACCCGGAGCGCCGCGTCTTCCTCGGGAAACGCGTGGTCGTCGCCGGAGTGCGCCTTGATGTACCCGCGCAGCTCGATCCGCGTGGGCTCATAGTTGGAGTCATAGACCTTCTCGAGCGCGGAAACCACCAGGTCCTGCCGGCCCGCGTCGACCCGGAAGGGCTTGCCGCTCGGGACCAACCGGTCCACGTCGGTCCCGCTCAGCGAGAATCGCTTCACGCCGATCATCTGCGCCGCGAGCGCCATTCGCGGCGGGTAGTAGGGGTCGTACTCGGTGATCCCGCCCACCACCACGGCGTCGACCCCGAGGAACTGCGCCAGCTTCACCGCCTCCGCGGTCGAGGCCGGGGGCAACGCGTGCCCGCCCTGCTTCGCCCGCGCGGCCACGTCGGCGGGGCGGGTCACGGTGAATCCCTGGAACTGCGCGAGTTCCGAGGCGAACGTCTCCGAGAACGCCGGGAGGTCGATCTGCGCGCCCGTGTAGTTCTCGAATCGGACCACGGCCACCTTCTCGACGCCCGCGAGCGGATTCCTCGGATACCGCCAGTACTTGATCGAGGCGACATCGGCACAGCCGGCGAGGAGCGCGGCCGCCGCCAGCGCACCTGCCGTCCGGGCCCAGGTCCGCGTCATTTCGCAGGCTCCGCGGCCGCGGGCGCCGGCTGCGGTGCCGGCTCGAGCGCGAGCTCGCTCAGCGTCGGTCTCACGCTGTGGATGTTCTGCACCCCGTCGCGTCGCGCCACGAAGTAGATCCGCCCGTCGCTGCTCCAGCGCGGGTTCCACTCCGGCCCCGCGTCGGTGGTGAGCTGATAGAGCCCGGTGCCGTCCGCATTGACGATCCAGACGTCATCCCCGGCCCAGGCGCGCTGTTCGGCCTGCGACTCGGGGCTCTTGTGCACGGTGGCGAACGTGATGTGCTTTCCGTCCGGGGACCAGGACGGGTTGATCGCGGCCCACTTGTCGCTCGAAACGATTTCGGTGACCGCGCTCCCGTCCGGTTTGAGCACCCACACGCCGAACCAGCCGCCGCCGCGGAAGCGCGGCTTCTGGAAGGCGATCCACTCGCCGTTGGGCGACCACTCGGGATACATGCCGGGGCCGAGATTGGTGAAGCCGTGGGTCTTCAGGTCCACGACCCAGATCTGCCAGTCCTCGTCGCGCGCACGCGAGCAGTAGGCGATGCGCCGGCCGTCGGGCGACCAGGTGGGGTGGATGTCGTCCCCCGGGCTCTGGGTGACCTGCCACGCCGTGTTGGGATTGTCGATCTCGATCACGAAGATGTCCCACGTCCCGGTGCGCTGGCTGGCGAAAGCCACCCGCTTGCCGGTCGGATCGAGCTCGGGATACATGTCATTGTGGATCCCGGTGGTGAGCTGGCGCGTGGCGCGCCCATCGAGCGGCCTGAGGTAGATGCTCGAGACCGGGGAATGCGCGGTCGAACTGAACAACAGAAGCGTGCCGTCGCGCGAAAGGCAGGGATCGTTGTCCTCGCCGTTGCGCCAGAAGGTGTGCTGGCGCTGGTCGGTGTAGCCCGACCACTGGCCGCTCGGCAAGGGGACGATCCCCCGGTCGTCGAAACGATCGGGACGGACCTCGGCCGCGATCGACTCGGGCATGCGGTGGCGGCACCCCGCCGCCGCGCCCACGAGGACCAGCAGGAGCGCGCCGACGGTCCGGCCGCGGCGAAGTTGCGAGTTGCGCATGCCGACCACCTTCCTCCTAAGTACCGCGCCCCGTAGATGGGTGGCCCATATCCGAGCAGATGGGCCAGTCATTTACGGGGGCCGGTACAAAGACGGGACGAACCGTCCCATAACCGTGGAGTTTATCGGCATCGGAGGCGCGTGAACTTGACTCCGTGAATCGGCGGGTGCCGGACGGCGTGACCAGGCATGATCCCTGAACGATGGTCGCATCCCGTCGTCGTGCCTTGCCCCTGCCCTTGCCCTCTCTCGTCGGGAAGCGGGCAAGGGCGAGGGCAGGGGCAAGGCGGTCCGTTTAGCGTCAATGCCTCGTCACGCCGGACGGAGTGCCGGTGCCCCCAGCGCGGCCTCCGCCGCAGGCCGAGCCGGCCAGACGCGAGGCACTACGGGTTCAGACGGGGCGACATCCCGGGCTTCCGCATCCCGGCGAGCGCGCTCTGCACCTTGGCATCGGCGGCGGCGACCTTCTCGATCATGCGCGCGCGGTAGGATTCCAGGCGCCGCGCGAGGGCGGGATCGCCGAGCGCGAGGATCGAAACCGCGCACAGGGCGGCGTTGCGCGCGCCCGCGGCGCCGATCGCGAACGTGGCCACGGGGATCCCCGCGGGCATCTGCACGGTTGCCAGCAGCGCATCGAGCCCGTTGAGCATCGAGCCGCCGAGCGGCACGCCCAGCACGGGCAAGGTGGTGAGCGCGGCCACGGTTCCGGCGAGGTGCGCGGCTCCGCCGGCCCCAGCGATGAAGACCCGAGTGCCCCCCTGGGTCGATTCCTCGACGAACCGCGCGAGCAGCTCCGGCGTGCGATGGGCCGAGAGGACGCGCAGCGTGCACGAGACCGAGAATTCGTCGAGGACTTCCACCGCCCCCTTCATGGCCTCGAAGTCGGAATCGCTCCCCATGAGGATCCCGACGGAAGGCGCTGCGCTCATTTCTTCTCTTTCGCCGCCAGCGCCTGCTGTTGGGTGTACTCCATCACCTTCGTCTGCAGATCGGTCGGCTGCTGCGCGGCCTGCATCATGTCCTGGAAGGCGATCTTCTTGTTGACGAACAGGTTGAAGAGGAAGTCGTCGAGCAGGAACATGCCCTGCTTGGAGCCGGTCTGGATCGCGGAGATGATCTTGTGCGTCTGGTTTTCGCGGATCAGGTGTTCGATGGCGGACGACATGATCATGATTTCGAACGCGGCGATCACCCCCCCCTCGTCCGAGCGCGGCAGGAGCATCTGGGAGATGACGGCGAGGATCGAGGAGGAGAGCTGGGCGCGGATCTGCTCCTGCTGCTCCTGCGGGAAGGCGTCGACGATTCGGTTGATCGTGCGCGCGGCCCCCGTGGTGTGCAGGGTGCCGAACACCAGGTGGCCGGTTTCGGCCGCCGTGATCGCGGCCGAGATCGTCTCCAGGTCGCGCATTTCGCCCACCAGCACCACGTCCGGGTCCATGCGCAGGGCGCGGCGGAGCGCCTCGGTGAAGCCGCCGACGTCGACGCCGATCTCGCGCTGGGTGACGATCGATTTCTTGTGCTCGTGGTAGTACTCGATCGGGTCCTCGATCGTGATGATGTGGCAGTCGTTTTCCTTGTTGATGAAGTCGATCATCGTCGCCAGCGTGGTGGTCTTGCCCGACCCGGTCGGCCCGGTGACCAGGACCAGGCCGCGCGGCTTGAACAGCAGGTTCTTCACGGTGTTGGGCAGCCCGATGTCGTCGAAGGCGAGCAGCTTGGACGGGATCAGGCGCAGCGCCAGGCCGCAGCAGCCCTTTTGCATGTAAACGGCCACGCGGAAGCGGCACTTCTTCTCGAAGGCGAAGCCGAAGTCGGAGCCGCCCTTCTCCTTGAGCTCGGTTTGCGAGCGTTCGGACGTCACCGCCTTCATGAAGGCGACCGTGTCGTCCGGCCCGAGTGGGGGCAGGTTGAGCGGTCGCAGGCGCCCATGCAGGCGGATCGTCGGCGGTAGCCCGACGGTCAGGTGCAAGTCCGAGGCTTTCTTATCCACCACCAGCTGCAGCAGACGGTTCAGTTCGACAACCACGCCCGTACCTCCGGAAACGCGGGTCCGCGCGGGACGTGCCCGCGGGCGCCCATCCTGCTAGTAGGTGATATCCTCGCGATGTGCGATGTTGAGCACTTCGGCGACCGTGGTGGTGCCGAGCAAGATCTTGCGCGCACCGTCCTCCAGCAGCGTGACCATGCCCGCAAGCCGCGCCTGCTCCGCGATCTTCATCGTCGGCGCCTTGTTGAAGGCCATTTCGCGGAGCGTCATGTTCATTTCCATCAGCTCGTACACGCCCTTGCGACCCCGATAGCCCTGGCCCCGGCATTCGTCGCAGCCGACCGGGCGGTAGATCGACTTCCCCTCGCAGTCCTCCAGCCGCAGATTGACCGCCTTGAGGTCGACCTCCTCCGGCTCGTACGGCTCCTTGCAGTGCGGGCACAGGATGCGCACGAGGCGCTGCCCCATCACCGCCTGCACCGACGAGGCGACCAGGAACGGCTTGACGCCCATGTCGATCAGGCGCGTGATCGACGACGGGGCGTCGTTCGTGTGCAGCGTGCTGAACACGAGGTGGCCCGTGAGCGCCGCCTGGACCGCGATTTCCGCGGTCTCCTGGTCGCGGATCTCGCCCACCAGGATGATGTTGGGCGCCTGGCGCAGCATCGCGCGCAGGATGCGGGCGAACGTCAGGCCGATGCCCGCGCGCACCTGCGACTGATTGATCCCGGGGATCGTGTACTCCACCGGGTTCTCCGCCGTGATGATCTTCACATCCGGTGTGTTCAGCTCCTTCAGCGCGGCGTAGAGCGTCGTCGTCTTCCCCGAACCGGTCGGCCCGGTCACCAGGAAGACCCCGTTCGGACGCTTGAGGATGGCCTTGAACTTCTTGTAGTCGTCGGGAAAAAGGCCCAGATCCTCCAGCGGCACCAGACCCTTCTGCTTGTCCAGGATCCGCATGACGATCGACTCGCCGTGGGTGCACGGCAGCGCGCTCACGCGCAGGTCGAGCTCTTTTCCGGAGGTGGTGATCTGGATGCGGCCGTCCTGCGGCTTGCGCTTCTCGGCGATGTCCATCTCCGCCATGATCTTGATGCGCGAGAGGATCGATCCCTGCAAACGCTTGGGCGGGGAGTCCATCTCGCGACATTCGCCATCGATGCGATAGCGGATGCGGAGCTTCTTCTCCATCGGCTCCACGTGGATGTCCGATGCCCGCGCCTTGATCGCCTCGGTGATGATCAGCGTCACCAGGCGGATCACCGGGGCGTCGTCTTCTTCCCCTTTTTCCGCATCCGCGTCCTCCGTGCCGCGCACCGTCACCGCGCTCGCGGTCATCTCTTCGAGGATGTTCCCCAGTTCGGTCTTGGCCCCGCTGCCGTAGTACTTCCCGATCGCCTCCATGACGTCGTCTTTGGTGGCCAGCGCCGACTCGATGTCCAGGTTGAGGATGAAGCGCAGGTTGTCGAGCGTGAAGAAGTCCAGCGGGTCGCACATCACGACCGTGACCGTCCGCCCGTTTTTCTTGATCGGGATGATCTTGTATTCTTCGGCGACCTGCTTCGGAACCGACTGAATGACCTCGCGCGGGATCTCCTCGGCGGCCAGCTTGACGAACGGCATGTCGAACTGCTTGGCCAGCGCCTCGTAGAGCTGGTTCTGGTCGATCACCTTCTTCTCGATGAGGATCTCGCCCAGCTTCTTCCCTGGGTTCTCGTGCTGATACTTGAGGGCGTCCTTTACCTGCTTGCTGTTGACGTACTTGAATTCTTCGAGGATCTTCCCAAGGGCCTTGCGCTCAGTGGGCATGGAAATTTGCTCCGGGAAGGTGAAGCACGCTGCAAGTGCAGAAGGAATATCGCCTTTCCGCGGAGGTCGACTATAGCCGCGCAGGCTCGGAGGTGTCAAGCGATTGCCAACCGCAGGCAACCGCAGGCGCGGCTCGCACCCCCCCGGAACCCCGGAACCCCGGGCGTCCCTTGACCCCCTGAATCCTTTCTGCTATCAATCCGCGGATTCACTTCCACCCTCCCATTCGAGGTTACAGCATGCCCAAGCACATCTACTTCTTCGGCGGCGGCAAGGCGGACGGCCACGCCGGGATGAAGGACCTGCTCGGGGGGAAAGGCGCCGGCGTCGCGGAGATGACCCACGCCGGGATTCCGGTTCCGCCCGGGTTCACCATCACCACGCAGTTGTGCCGCATCTTCTATGAAGCCCCCAAGCAATTCCCCAAGGACCTCACCCAGCAGATGGCCGCCTGCCTCCATCGCGTCGGCCAGCTGACCGGGACCGGATTCGCCGACGCCGACAACCCCCTCCTCGTCTCCGTGCGCTCCGGCGCCAGGTTCTCCATGCCCGGCATGATGGACACCATCCTCAACCTCGGCCTCGACGATCGTACGGTCGAAGGCCTGGCCCGGCGCACCGGCAACCCTCGCTTCGCGTGGGACTGCTACCGCCGCTTCATCCAGATGTTCGGCAGCGTCGTCCTCGACATCGGCAAGGACGTCTTCGAGCATGAGCTCTCTGCCGTCAAGGCCGCCAAGGGCGCCACCTCCGACACCCAGCTCGCGGAGTCCGACCTGCGCGGCGTGGTCGACCGCTTCAAGGCCGTGGTTCGCGAGCAGGCCAAACGGGAATTCCCGCAGGAGCCCATGGAGCAACTGGTGATGGCCCGCGACGCGGTCTTCCGCTCGTGGAACAACCCGCGTGCGATCACCTACCGCAACATCTACAAGATCCCCCACGACATCGGCACCGCGGTGACCGTTCAGGCGATGGTGTTCGGCAACATGGGCGAGACCAGCGCCACCGGCGTCGGCTTCACCCGCGACCCGGGCAACGGCGAAAGGCGGTTCTACGGCGAGTACCTGGTCAACGCCCAGGGCGAAGACGTGGTCGCCGGCATCCGCACCCCCAAGCCGATCGCCGAGATGGAAAAGGAAATGCCCGAGGCGTTCGCCCAGCTGCGCGCGATCACCTCGCGGCTGGAAAAGCACTACCGCGACGTCCAGGACTTCGAGTTCACCATCCAGCAGGGCAAGCTCTACCTGCTCCAGACCCGCTCCGGCAAGCGCACCGGCCTCGCGGCCCTGCGCATCGCCGTCGAGATGGTCGACGAGAAGGTGATCAGCGCGCGCGAAGCGGTCTCCCGCGTCGAGCCCGCGCAGCTCGAACAGGTGCTCCACCCGATCTTCGACCCGGTCGCCCGGCGCGCCTTCAAGAGCGTCGCCAAGGGGCTGCCCGCCTCGCCGGGAGCCGCCGCCGGCCGCGTCTGCTTCGATGCCGACGAGGCGGTGGAGCACGCGAAGAAGGGGGAGCGGGTCCTGTTGGTACGCCAGGAGACCTGCCCGGACGACATCCACGGCATGCACGCGTCCAAGGGCATCCTGACCGCGACCGGCGGCATGACCAGCCACGCGGCGGTGGTCGGGCGGCAGATGGGCAAGCCCTGCGTGGTCGGCTGCAGTGCTCTGCGCGTCGACGAGGCGCAGCGCACCTTCACGGTCGGCGACAAGACAGTGGCCTCGGGCGAGTACGTCTCGATCGACGGCGCCACCGGCGAAGTCATGATCGGCGACGTCCCCAACCACCCGAGCGAGGTGATCCAGGTGATGCGCGGCGAGCTGCCCGCCGAGCAGTCGCTGCTCTACCGCCAGTTCACGCGGCTGCTCGGCTGGGCCGACAAGCTGCGCACGATCAAGGTGCGCGCCAACGCCGACATCCCGGTCGACGCCCAGATGGCGATCAAGATGGGCGCCGAAGGGACCGGCCTCTGCCGCACCGAGCACATGTTCTTCGCCACCGAGCGCCTGCCCTGGGTGCAGCAGCTCATCATCTATGCAGAGGAAGCGCGGCGCGAGCGCAAGGCTGGCCACGCGACCGCCGAGGCGGTGAAGAAGTACGACGAGGCGCTCGAAATGCTGCTGCCGTACCAGCGCGCCGACTTCAAGGGGCTGTTCGAGGAGATGCGCGGCCGGCCGGTGACGATCCGCACGATCGACCCGCCGCTGCACGAGTTCCTCCCCAAGCGCGAAGATCTCATGGTCGACCTGGCGGTCGCCAAGGCCACCGGCAAGACCGAAGGAATCGCCGGCAAGGAGCAGATGCTGCAACGGGTCGAGGCGCTGCACGAGTTCAATCCGATGCTCGGCCACCGCGGCTGCCGGCTGGGGATCACCTACCCGGAGATCACCCGCATGCAGGTGCGCGCCATCATCGAGGCCGCCTGCGAGGGGGCCAAGACCGGCCAGCCGGTGATCCCCGAGATCATGATCCCGCTCGTCGGCTCGGTCACCGAGCTCGCGGACCAGCGCAAGGTGGTCGAGGAGACCGCGCGCGCGACCCTCGCGCGCCTGGGCGCGAAGCTCAAATACACGATCGGGACCATGATCGAGGTTCCGCGCGCCGCGCTCACCGCTGAGGAGGTGGCGCAGCAGGCCGACTTCTTCTCCTTCGGTACCAACGACCTCACCCAGATGACCTTCGGCTTCTCGCGCGACGACATCGGCAAGTTCCTCGGCGACTACGTCGAGGCCAAGATCCTCCCTGGCGATCCCTTCGTCTCGATCGACCGGCGCGGGGTCGGCCGGCTGATCCAACTCGCCGTCGAGGGCGGACGGAAGGCGAAGCCGAACCTCAAGATCGGGATCTGCGGCGAGCATGGGGGCGACCCGGACTCCGTTGCCTTCTGCCACGAGAGCGGGTTCGACTACGTGAGCTGCTCGCCGTTCCGGGTGCCGGTCGCGCGGCTGGCGGCGGCCCACGCGGCGCTCGCCGAGGGAGAGAAGGCCGCCCCCGCGGGCGGCGAGAACGCCGCTCCGGCCCGCGCCAAGGCCAAGGCAAAGCCGAACGCCAAGGCCAAGGCGAGGCCCGCGGCCGGGCGCCGCACCGGGAAGAAACCCGCCGCGAAGAAGCGCGCGATCGGCGCGCGCTAGCCCAGCCCGCCGCGCCGGCCGGACCGGCCCGGAGGGAACACGCAACCGGAAAGCGAAAGAACGGCCGTGCTTCGGCATTCCCTGGCACGGGCGCGCCCGCCGGCCGCCCGTCCAACGGTCGCCGAGGGAGGGCATTTTCCGTGTCGACAGCGGGTTTGGTGAGGGCGCGCGTGGCGGACACGAGCCTGCTCGGCCGTCTGGCGGTCGAGCTCAAGAAAATCACACCCGCCCAGCTCGACGAGTGCGTCGCCGAGCAGCGGGAGAATCCCTCGCTCCAGCTCGGCTCGGTGATGGTGAAGAAGGGCTACCTCGACTTCGCCACCCTGCTCTTGCTCCTCAAGCTCCAGGACAAGAAACTCGGCGAGCGCTCCCGCCACTCCAGCCTGCGCAAGCGTGACAACCTGTTCGGGCGCGTCGCCGTCGAGTACGGCTTCTGCACCCAGGAGCAGATGAACGAGGCGCTGCGACTCCAGGCCGAGAAGCCGGACCCCGACCGCCAGCTCGGCGAGCTCCTGATCGAGCGCGGCGTGCTCCGGCGCGAGGACGTCCAGCTCATCCTCGAGATCCAGGACAAGAAGGTCCTGCTCTGCACCTCCTGCCGGACCCAATACAACGTGGCCGGCCATCGTCCGGGCCAGCCCTTCGTGTGCAAACGCTGCGGCGCCACGATGAACGTCGCGGGCAAAGCGGAGCACCGCGAGGGATTCAAGCACGGCACCACGATCATTGGCCTGTCCGACAAGAAGGGCGCGGCGGGCGCGGGCGCGCGTCGCTCACTGAACGCGCTCCCGACCCGAGCCGGATCGGCCGGAGCCGCGGCCGGGCACATGACGTCGACCGCCGCGCTCGCGCCCGCCGCCTGCGCAGGGATCGCCTCTGGCGCCGGCGCGGCCGACGCGGCTCCCGGCACCGCCGATGCCGCGTCCACCCGATCCGTGGCCACTCCCGCGGGGGCGGAGGACGAGGGCCAGGCCCGCGCGCGGGTGGCCCGCTGGGAGCTGATCGCCGAGCTCGGCAACGGCCGCCACAGCACCATCTACAAGGCCTGGGACCGGCAGGCACGGAAGACGGTCACGGTCAAGGTGCTCGACGGAGAGATCGGCGCGCCCGAAATCGAGCTCTTTCGCAAGGCCGCGGAGGCCACCCGCCCGCTCGACCACCCGCGCCTCACCCGGCTGCTCGAGTACGGCGACGAGCGGGGCTTCCTCTACGTCGTCAGCGAGTACGTCGAAGGGCAAACGCTGCGCGCGGTCCTGCCCGAGGTGCGGGCGAAGCTCGATCGCATCCTCGACGTATGGATCCAGATGGCCGAAGGCATCGCCCACGCCCACGAGCGGGGCGTGCTTCACCGCGACCTCAAGCCGGAAAACGTCCTGGTCGAGGCCGGCGGCGCGGTGAAGGTGACCGACTTCGGCATCGCGGTGCAGATGGGCTCGGCGGCGGACGAGGACGACGCCGGCCAGAAGATCGTGCTCGGCACCGCGCCCTACATGGCCCCAGAGCAGGCGGCCGGCGACCTCGCCCGGCACGGCCCGCACTCCGACGTCTACGGCCTGGGTGCGGTCGCCTACGAGCTCTACACCGGCCGCCCGCCGCACACCGCGGACACGCTCCCCGCCCTGCTCGACAAGGTCCAATTCGGGGAGATCGTTCCGGTCCGCAAGCTGCGCCCCGAGGTGCCCGCCGCGGTCGAAGCCGTGGTCCTGCGTTGCCTCGCGCGCGACCCGGCCCGCCGGTATCCCCACGCGCGCGCCCTGCACGCCGACCTGCGCCGGCTGGCCGCCGGCGAGCGGCCGGAAGCGACCGCGACCCTCTCGGGGCTGACTCCGAAACAGATCGCCTGGACCGTGGTCGCCGCGATCCTGGCGGCGGGGGCGCTGCTGTTCGCGATGCAGTGGTTGGGGGCGTAGGGTCCCGTCCCAAGGGCGCCCGGCCGAGTGCCGCACCATCGACCCGAACCCACGATCGACCGATCGACCGACCGCAGCGCGTTGACCCGAGGCGTGCTCGACGATATGATCGGCTCGTCTGAGAAATTCGACTCGAGGGACGGCTCTCGCGGATCGCTGACCGTCACCTGTTCGCCGCAGCCTCAACGAGAGGGCCCCCCATGCCCATCGAATTCACCGTCAACGGCGTCTCCCGCACGGTCGATGTCGCCCCCGACACGCCCCTGCTCTGGGTCCTGCGCGACACCCTCGCCCTCATCGGCACCCGCTTCTCCTGCGGCCGCGGCCTGTGCGGCTCCTGCACCGTCCACGTCGACGGCGAGGCGACCCGCGCCTGCGTGACCCCGGTCGAGATCGTCGTCGGCAAGTCCGTCCTGACGATCGAGGGACTCTCCCAGGACCGCAGCCACGCCCTGCAGAAGGCCTGGATCGCCGAAGAAGTCCCCCAGTGCGGCTATTGCCAGAGCGGCCAGATCATGGCCGCAGCCGCGCTCCTCGCCCGCAAGCCCGCACCCACCGACGCCGACATTGACGCTGCGATGGCCGGCAACCTGTGCCGCTGCGGGACCTACGTCCGCATCCGCCGCGCGATCCACCGCGCCGCCAAGGAGAAGTAAGTCATGGCCCCCGTCCACACCCGCCGCGATTTCCTCCGCGTCGTCTCCGCCGCCGGCGCCGGGCTCGTGCTCGGCTTCCGCCTCCCCTTCGGGCCCGGGCCCGTCGCGGCCGACGACGGCAAGGACGCGGTCCTCAACGCCTTCCTCCGCATCGGCGCCGACGACACCGTGACCGTGCTCGTCTCCCAGGCCGAGATGGGCCAGGGCGTCTACACCTCCCTCCCCATGGCGGTCGCCGAGGAACTCGAGGTCGAGTGGTCGCGCGTCCGGGTCGAGGCCGCTCCCGCCTCGCTCATCTACGCCAATCCCGCCATGGGCCAGCAGGCGACCGGCGGGAGCAGCAGCGTGCGGATGATGGTCGACCCCATGCGCCGCGCCGGCGCCGCCGCGCGCGAGATGCTCGTCGCCGCCGCCGCCGCCGCCTGGGGAGTCGACGCCGCCTCCTGCACCGCAAGCGCCGGCACGGTCCACCACGCGGCGAGCGGCAAGACCGCGCGCTACGGCGAACTCGCCGCCGCCGCGGCCAATCTGCCGCCGCCCCCGTCCCCCGCCGTCAAGCCCCGTAAAGACTGGAAGCTACTCGGCAAGTCCATGCCGCGCCTCGACACCCCCTCCAAGGTCGACGGCAGCGCCCGCTTCGGCCTCGATGTCCGCGTCGAGGGAATGCTCTTCGCCGCGGTCAAACGCTGCCCCGTGCTCGGCGGACGCGTCCGCACGGTGAAGGACGAGGCCGCGAAGTCGGTCCCCGGGGTGAAGCACATCGTCCCCTTCGGGAACGGAGTCGCCGTGGTCGCCGACGGGACCTGGCCGGCGATGAAGGGCCTCGACGCCCTCGAAATCGAGTGGGACCCGGGCCCGAACGCCGCCCTCTCCTCCGAGTCGATCCGCGGTGAATTTCGCGCCCTCGCGGAGAAGCCGGGTGTCTCGGTGCGCGTGGTCGGCAACGCCGCGCAAGCCCTCGCCGGCGCCGCGAAGAAGCTCGACGCCGTGTACGAAGTGCCGTTCCTCCATCACGCCACCATGGAGCCGATGAACGCCACCGCGCACGTGCGCGCCGATGCGGTCGACGTCTGGGCCCCCACGCAGGGCCAGACCAAGGCCCAGATGGCCGCGGCCAAGATCGCCGGCGTGCCCGCGGACCGGGTGGCGATCCACACCACGCTCCTGGGCGGAGGCTTCGGGCGGCGGTTCGAGAGCGACTTCGTCGAGGACGCGGTGCGCGTCTCCAAGGCGGTCGGCGCCCCGGTCCAGGTGGTCTGGTCGCGCGAGGAGGACGTGCGTCACGGCTTCTACCGGCCATCCACCTACAACCGCCTCGCCGCCGGCCTCGACGCCCAGGGCATGCCCGTGGCCTGGACCCACCGCATCGTCGGCCCGTCGATCCTGGCGCGCGTTTTCCCGATGGCGGTTGCGGCCCGACCCGACGGGACCTCGATCGAAGGCGCCGCCAACCTGCCCTACGCGGTGCCCCACGTCGCGGTCGACTACGCGATGAAGAACACCCCCGTCCCGGTCGGCTTCTGGCGCTCGGTCGGCTCGTCGCAGAATGCCTTCGTCACCGAGTGTTTCTTCGACGAGATCGCCGCCGCGGGCGGACAGGACCCCTTCGAGCTGCGCCGCCGCCTGCTCGCGAACGCGCCGCGCCACCGCACGGTGCTCGAGCGGGTCGCCGAGGCGTCGGGCTGGGGCAAGCCTCCCGGCGCAGGCCGCGGCCGCGGCATCGCGGTCGCCGAGTCGTTCGGCACCTACGTCGCCCAGGTCGCCGAAGTCTCGGTCAGCGACGCCGGCGCGGTCCGCGTCGAGCGCGTCTGGTGTGCCGTCGACTGCGGGATGCACGTCAATCCCGACACCATCGAAGCTCAGATGCAGAGCGGCATCGTCTACGGGCTCACCGCCGCCCTGTACGGGCAGATCACGCTCGCCGGCGGCACGGTGATGCAGTCGAACTTCGACGACTACCCGCTCCTGCGCATGAGCGAAACGCCGGCAATCGAGGTGATCCACATCCTGAGCGACCAGCCACCCGGCGGAGTCGGAGAGCCCGGCACGCCGCCGATCGCGCCTGCAGTGGTCAACGCGATCGCCGCCGCAACCGGCAAGCGGATCCGTTCCCTGCCGGTGTCGCTCCACGACCTGAAAAGGTCCTAGCGATGGCCGATTCGGCCGAGGACCGCACCGCGGATCCGCCCTCCGACAGGTCCGGCGGGCAGAGCTCGCCCTCGCCCTCGCCCTCGCCCCCGCCCTCGCCCCCGCCCTTGCCCTTGCCCTTGCCCTTGCCCTTGCCCTTGCCCTTGCCCTTGCCCTTGCCCTTGCCCTTGCCCTTGCCC
>ORJL010665000.1_pt1 | contig 28609 bp, 31 predicted proteins | sample 1779941 | NCBI WGS metagenome assembly ORJL01 (sample SAMEA104232317, study PRJEB22302) | groundwater metagenome | biome: forest; feature: aquifer; material: groundwater | place: USA | collected 2011-08-07 | depth 5.8 m
CGTCGCGCCCCGTCGGGGCGTCGCCTCGTGGCATTCCTCGGCAGCACCATCGGCAACCTCGAGCCGCGCGCCCGACGCTCCATGCTCAACCGCATCGCCCGGCTGCTGAAGCCGGGCGATGCCCTGCTGCTCGGTACCGACCTCGCGCACGACCCCGCGCTGCTCGTGCGCGCCTACGACGACGCATCGGGGGTCACCGCGGCGTTCAACCGCAACATCGTGCACCATCTCAACCGGGCCTTCGATGGCGACGCGAACCCCTCCGCCCTCGCGCACGTCGTGCGGTGGAACGCCCGGGCATCGCGCATCGAGATGCACCTTCGGGCCACCGAACCCCTTCTCTGGAACCTCCGGGGGCTGGACCTCGTCGTGCCGCTCGCGGTGGGTGACGACATCCGCACCGAGATCTCGTGCAAGTTCACACGGGACGCCGTCCTGACAATGCACGAGGGCGCCGGCCTCCTGCTGGACGGTTGGTTCGAGGACCCTCCCGGCCGCTACGCGGTATCCGTGGCCGTCGCGTCCTGATCCGCCATGTGGCGGATGACCACGGTGCGGTGCTGCACATCGATCTCGCCCTGATCGCGCAGTCCGCCGAGCGCCAGGGTGATCGACTCGCGGGCCGCGCCCACCATGTCGGCGAGCTCCTGATGGGTCACCCTGAGGTCGAGCCTGACCCCCTCGGGCGTCACCCTTCCCCACCTCTCGGCAAGCTGCCGTAACTTCAGGAGCAGGCGCCGCTCCACGCGCGGCTCCAGGGCGATGGCGGCGGACTGTTCGCGATCGGCCACCCCTGCGGCAAGAGCCCGGATCAGCCACGATCCGGCTTCGGGATCGCTCGCAATCAGGTCGTCGATGCGGCTGGGGATGACGAGCACGGACGAGTCGACCACCGCCCGGCACCGCATGCCGAGGGTGCCGGGCCAGTCCGGCGACGGCAGCACGACGGCATCACCCTCCTGAACGAGCGCGATGATCCGTGAGCGCCGCGCCTCGTCATCGACCACCACGGCCAGCCGCCCAGCGTGAAGGATGGCGATGGTGGCGCCATCCTCCTGGGACGGCACCTCATTCCCGGCCGACACCGCGACCTGCCGGGCGATTCCCGCAAGGCGCACAGCGACATCCTGGGGCATGGCCACCGTGGGAATGCCTGTCACGACCCCTCCTGCGCCTGGGCGGCGCGCTCCTCCCACTCGACGAGCACCCAGGCAACCTCCTCCTGGAGCCCTCGGTGCCGCTCGCCAAGGGTCGTGACGCGCTTCACGTCACCGGCCACGCCGGCCTCGGCCACCTCGGCCTCGACGGCCGCGACCTGCGCCTCGAGCGTCGCGATGCGCGACTCCAGCCGCGACACATCCTTCGCCGCGCGGCCGTTGCCCGCTCGCCGGGACGGTGCCGACGACGTCGCCGCCCGCCTCTGCGTCCGCGCAACCGGCTGCTCGGGTTCCGCCGCCGCCGCCTCGCGCACGGCGATGAGGTCCGCGTAGCCGCCGACCCGCATCACGGCCGTGCCCTTCTCCAGCGCGAGGGTATGGGTGGCCACCGCGTCGATGAGTGCCCTGTCGTGGGACACCAGGATGATGGTGCCATCGTAGGCGGCCAGGGCGTCCTCGAGGGCCTCCCGGCTCTCCACGTCGAGGTGGTTGGTGGGCTCGTCCAGCACCAGCAGGTTGCCCCCCTCCGCCACGAGCGACACCAAGCCGAGGCGGCGGCGCTCACCGCCCGAGAGCGCCTCGACCTTGCGAGAGGCCACGTCACCGGAGAAGAGGAAGCGCCCGAGGAGGCGACGGGCCTCGGTCTCCGTGAGGGAGGTCCCGGCCTTGACGGTCTCCACAAGCGAGCGCGTACCGTCGTACTCACGTGCATGCTGGCTGAAGTATGAGGGCAGCACGCGGTGGCCGAGGCTGATCCTTCCCGCCGCGGCCTCGCGCCGCCCCAGCAGGGTCTCGACCATCGTCGTCTTGCCCGCCCCATTCGGGCCGACGACGGCCACCCGCTGGCCTCTCTCGATCGTGAATCCCGCATCACCCACGAGGATGCGTCCCGGCACCTCCACGCGCAGGCCGTCGACCTCGGCCACCACGCGCCCCGGGCGCTCGGTCTTCGGGAACCCGAACGAGAGCGATCGCTCCCTGGTGGGGGGCTCGATGCGCTCGGTGCGCTCAAGCCGCTTGGCACGGGACTTCGCCTGCCGTGCGCGGGTGCCGGCCTTCCAGCGCGTCACGAAGCGCTCGAGGCGCGCGATCTCCTCGGCCCGGCGCTCCGCGAGAACCTCCTGCTGGGCGTCCTCCTCGGCACGTGCCCGGCGGAAGGCCGAGTACCCCATGGGCCATACCCTGCCGCGACCCTCGGAGATCTCCAGCACGGCGGTGGTGGTCGACTCGAGGAACCAGCGATCGTGGGACACGATGACCACGGCCGCCCCGAGGTCCGACACGGCACGCTCGAGCCACTCCATGGCCTCGAGGTCCAGATGGTTCGTCGGCTCGTCGAGCAGCAGCACCTGGGGGCGCCCGGCCAGTGCACGTGCAAGCGAGGCCCGGGTCAGCTCGCCACCCGAGAGGCTCGCCAGAGGCCGGTCGAGCTGCTCCTCATTCACGCCCAAGCCGCGGGTGACGCGCTCCACCCATGCTCGCCAGTGATAGCCGCCCGCTGCTTCCAGATCGGTCTGGGCCCGCTCGTACTCGGACATGGTGGCGGGGCCATGGTCGCCCGCTGCCATGCGGGCCTCGAGGGAGGCCATGCGCTCCTCCGCGTCGCGCGCATGCATGAGCCCCTGCTCCACGTAATCGCGCACGGTCTTCGCCGCACCGGCGTCGGGACGCTGGTCGTGCAGCGCCACGCGCTCGCCGCGGGGGATCGAGACCGAGCCCCCATCCGCCTCCTCGAGACCGGCGAGGATTCGGAGCAGGGTGGTCTTGCCCGCGCCGTTGCGACCGGCCACGGCCAGACGATCGCCTGGCCCAAGCCGAAATGACACGCCGGAGAACAGCGTGCGGGCGCCGAACGCCTTGGTGAGCCCGGAAACGTGCACAACCCCTAACCTTAGCGGTCGTGAACACTTCTCCGACAACCATCACGGTCGCCGCCGACGTCGAGGCCCTCGCCGAGCGGGCGCGCGCGTCCGGGCGCCTCGCCCTCGACGTCGAGTTCCTGTGGGAGCGCACCTATGCGCCCATCCCCTGCCTGGCCCAGGTTGCCGTGGGTGATGAGATCGCCCTCATCGACCCGATTGATGGCGCTCCGCTCGAGCCGATCGCCGAGCTTCTGGCCGATCCCGCGATCGAGGTGATCATGCATGCCCCGAGCGCGGACCTGATCCTGTTCGCGCTGGCGTTCGGAACCCGTCCATCGAACATCGTCGACACCCAGCTGACCGGTGGTTTCGTCGGCCTCGGCGCCGGCCAGAGCCTTGGGGCGCTGCTCAGCCGGGTGCTCGACGTGCGCCTCGCCAAGACGGAGGGCTACTCCGACTGGTCGCGCAGGCCGCTCACCCATGCGCAGCTCGACTATGCCGCGGGCGATGTCGCCCATCTCTTCGCGCTGTCCGACGAGTTGATGCGGCGTGCTGCAGATCGCGGACGGGACGAATGGGTGCGTGAGGAGCATGACCGGCGTTACGGTTCGAATGCGCGGATCGCCGCCAATCCCGACGAGGCATGGCGCCGTGTGAAGGGTCAGGGGCGCCTCGACCCCTCCGAGCGAGCCGTCCTCTGCCGTGCAGCGGCATGGAGGGAGACGGAGGCCCGCAGGCGCGACCGACCCGTGGGCTGGCTCATCCCTGACCGCACCCTCATCGAGGTGAGTCGGCGGCGGCCACGCACGGCGAAGGCACTGCTCTCGGAGCGAGGCGTGCCGGCGGCGATGCGCGAGAACGAGGCAGACGGGCTTCTTTCCGCGATGACGGCCGGCCTCGACGATCCGCCGATCGCCCTCGGGCCACCGCCGCCTCAGCACGTGCAGGCCAGGCTCGAAACCCTCACCCCCCTCGCCCAGGTGCTCGTCGGAGCACGAGCAGCCGCCGTGGATCTCGCACCGACGCTCGTCGCGACCCGCGATGACGTGGAGTCGTTCCTCGCCGCGGTCATCGTTGGCGAGGGTATCGACGGCCTCGCGCTGGGACGCGGGTGGCGGCGAGAGGTCGCCGGAGACGCCCTCATCGAACTCGCGGCCGGACGCCTGGGCATCGCCCCGCTCGATGCGTCCCCCTACCTCCGGGAGATCGTCGTCGGCGAGTGACCGACCCGGCGTCCCCGCGCCACCGGACGGCAGTGTCCGGACGCACGACGGGGGACGCCTTGCGCCCGGGGCGGAACCCTGCCCCGGCGTCTAGCGTCCCCCGCGTGCGGGAGAGGGGACTATGCGGCGGCCGGCACCGCGGAATCGCCGTGTACTCCGCAGCAACCCTCATTGTGGGAGCACCCGGGCACGGAGCACGGCTCGTCGAGCCTCAACTCCAGCCGGGCCAGCAGAACGGCGACCCTGTCCAAATCGACGCTCTCCCTGCTCCTCATATCGATGACGGTGCCCATGGTGTCCTCCCCGGATTGGTTGACCCACCTCATCTGCGTGGGATCCAACCGGCCCGGAGCGGCGACAGCATGGCCGTTGCGTTATGGCTCGGTGAACCCGGTCGCCACCAGCGGGGCGAGGTCTGCCATCGCCGCGACCAGCGCCACTCGCGCGATGGAGGACGCGTCGGCCGCGAGCGGCAGTACCTGCCAGCGCGTGCGCTCAAGATATGTCCCGGCCCACGGACGATGTCGATCGCCCGTACGCATGACGAGCGCCTGGATGCTGCGCAGGTTGTCGGAGCGATCAGCGATCTTCAGCAGGCGCGCGTCCGAAGGCCCCTGTTCGAGCAGGCGGCGGTAGTACGCCCGGGTCTCGTCGACGAGGTGGCCGTCGGGCGCCGTGAGCCACACGACCAAGCTGGCCGGACGTGCCCCGAACCGCTCACGGATCTCGTCCGCACTCGTCCGGGTGTCCTCGACGAGGTCGTGCAGCAGCGCCGCGACGAGGAGATCGCGATCGGTCGCATCCCAGTGCATCAGCGCCAGACACACACGCACCGGATGAACCCAGTACGGCGTGTCGCTCCCCCGGCGCATCTGCTGCCCATGGCGTTCGCGGGCGAAGACCAGGGCACGATCGAGGGTCCGGCGATCTCCGGCGGGGCGCGAGAGGGTTGCGCGCTCCCATGCGGAATCCACTTGGTCGGGCTGGTCGAAATGCCCCGGCCACGCGAGAAAAGCCGGCGCAACAGGTGCGAGCGCCTCCCCGGATTCGCTCACGGACGGGGGACGGAGCGGGCCGGTGGTCATGGGATCTAGGGTATCGCGGCATGCGACCGACCCCGGCCGCGAAGTTCGTCTGGCCGTGGCGGACCTCGGGTCCAACACCTTCCGCCTCGTGGTCTTCCAATACCGACCCGGAGGCCCGTTCCGCCTCGTCGACGAGATTCGCGAGGTGGTGCGCCTCACGGAGGGCACCACACCCGGCGGCCCGCTCGCAGACCAGGCGATCAAACGCGCCCGTCGGGTCGCGCGTCTCTTCGCGGGTTTCTGCCGGGAATCCGAAGTCGATGAGGTGGTCGCCGTGGCCACCAGCGCCGTGCGCGACGCCGCGAACAGCGATCGCGTGCTCGCCGCCCTCACCGGTCCGGACGGGCTTCCCGCCCGGATCATCTCCGGCGAGGAGGAGGCCCGCTACGGCTGGCTGGGGGCCATGAACGGCACCACCCTGTCGGACGGCATCGTTGCGGAACTGGGCGGTGGCAGCATTCAGGTGGGCCGGGTGGAGGATCGGCTCCTCACCCAATCCGCGAGCGAGCCGCTGGGTGCCGTGCGCATGACCGAGGCATTCCTTCCCGGCCCACCCGCGACGAGGGATGAGATCAGGGCGCTCCGGCGTCACTGCCTCGACACGTTCCGCACCCACCACTGGATGGGCGATGGTGACCGCCTGGTCGCCATGGGAGGGTCGCTCAGGACCCTCGCGACAATGGCCCAGAAGTCGTCGGGCGACCCACTGGGCGAGGTGCACGGTTACCTCCTCACCCGGGATGCGCTTGGCGATCTCATCGACCGCATGGCGGCGCTCCCGGCCACCGAACGTCGGCGCATCCCCGGCCTCAAGGTCGATCGCGCCGACATCATGCTGGCAGGCGCCGTGGTGGTGGACTCCCTCATGCACGCCGCCGGTGTGCAGCATGCCGAGATCTGCTCCCAGGGACTGCGGTGGGGTGTCTTCTGGGAGCAGTTCCTCGCCCCCCTGAACCCTCCCCTCGTTGATGACGTGCGTACGACCAGCGTCCGCAACGTCGCCGAGGTGTACGGGTACGACCGGCCCCACGCCGAGCACGTCGCGCATCTCGCGGTCAACGTGTTCGACGGCCTGGGCCGACTTGGCCTGCACGATTCCGACCCGCGCGAGCGCGAGTGGCTTCACGCCGCTGCGATCCTGCACGACGTCGGCACGCTCGTCGACTACAACGACCACCACAAGCACTCGCACTACCTGGTGCTGAATGCCGGCCTTCCCGGGTTCCGTCACCGCGAGATCGTGATCATCGCCCAATTGGTGCGGGCCCATCGAAAGACGATTCAGCCCCCCGGGAATCTCGGCGCGCTGCTGAAGGACGGAGACGAGGCGCGCATCCTCAGGCTGGCCGCCTGCCTGCGCATTGCGGAACAGCTCGAGCGTGGACGGGCCCGCGCGGTGACCGGCGTCGAGTGCGCCCGCGAGGGCGACCTCGTCACGCTCAGGCTCACCGGGGAGGGCGACATGGGGGTGGCCGTCTGGTCCGCCGGGCAGGAGGCAGGCGTGTTTCGCCGCGCCATGGGGCACCGGCTGGAGGTCGTGCCGGCATGACGCGTGCCCCGGCCCGTGGGCCGGGGCACGCCCGTGTCACTTCGTCAACGTGTACTCGCCACCCGGGTAGCAGAAGGATGCGCGAGGCGAATAGAAGCCCCACACCACTTGCAGAGGGGTGGCCGGCCGCAGGTCATAGGTGGGGTGATCCTTCGCGAGGAACTCCAGCGACGTCACCTCGAACGGGTCGACCAACTCCGCCGTGTAGGGGTACAGGCCGTCCACGAGCTTGCCCTCGATCGGGGTGATGTAGCTCAGCTGGCCCCGTGCCCACACGCCGCTCGGTTCGCCAACGTGTGCGACCGTGCGGATGATGTCCACGCCCTCGGCCCGCGTGGTCGCGGTGAGCACGCCATTCTCGATCTCGATCACGGTCTCACCGGGAACGGCGGGAACCCCGCGCTCACGCGCGTACTCGCGCATGTCCGGGCTCGAGTTGACATACCCCACCCACCAGCGCGACGGGGTCTCGCCATCAGGCGCGAAGCGATCGAGATCCGGCCCGTTGTAGGTCAGCGAGTAGGCACCGAACCCCGATGTCTGCTCATCGGAGTCGACGACGTACTGGTTCATGAAGCACGAACCGCTCGGCGCAGGCCGGAGGCCGGCAGGGATCGTGCGTGCGGCCGCCCGGGGATCGGCGGGAATCCAGCCGAAGTAGAGCATTCGACTGTTGATGACCAACTGGGGTGCGACAAGCGATGCCATGAAGCTCCCTCCTTCTCATTGCGCTTTGGACGTCGGCATGTTAACCGTTTCACACGATGCTTGACCACGACATCAGCAGCACCCCGACCGGGCCGCGACGAGCCGTCACCGCGCGCGATGTCGCTTTGGCCGCCGGAGTGTCGGTGGCCACCGTGTCGTATGCGTTCAACCGCCCGGGCCGCGTCTCCTCGGTCACGCGCGAGCGCGTGCTGGCCACCGCGGCCTCCCTGGGCTACCGCGGGCCCGACCCCTCGGCGCGCGCCCTGCGAACCGGTCGCACCGGACGTGTGGTCATGGCGATGACCGGCGGGGCCACCGAACTGCTGGGAGACCCCGCGGCCGTCGCGGTGGCCCTGGGCCTGGCGCGCGCGCTTGAGCGCGAGGGGCTGGTTCTCGTGATGGGAGCGCCGGATACGGCACCAGTCGATGGATCCGTGCTGTTCCGTACACCCGATGTCGGTCCCACCGGGCCGGTTGTCCTTGCCGACCCGACCGGGCCCACCGCGTGCCCCGTTGCCACAGCGGACGTCGAGGGTGCGGCGGCGGTGATGGCACGCCACCTGCGTGATCTTGGCCATCGATCCCTGGCGATCATCACCTGGCCCGAGGCGGGGGGGCGCCTTTTCGGCGCACGTCGCGGGTGGGGTGATGCGGGGGCCCTCACGATCATCTCGGCGCCCACGTCAGGGCGCATCCACGGCGACCAGAGCGGTCACGCCGCTCTGGCGACCGGCGCGACCGCGGTGCTGGGCCTGACCGACGCCCTGGCAACCGAGGCCCTGGCGGCCGCGGGGCATCGAGGCCTCTCGGTACCCCGCGACATCTCCGTGGCGGGTATCGACGACCTGCCCGGAGCGGATCTCCTGGGACTCACCACCGCGCTCATCCCGTACCGGCCGCTTGGGGAACTGGCGGGGTCCCTCCTGGCCCGCCTCATGGCCGGTGAGCCACCACACGCGGTGCCGCGACTTCCCGCAATGCCCGTCATCCGTGCGACGACGGGGCCCGCCCCTCAGCCGCCGCTCATCTTCACCCGGTAGCGACCCGACAGGTGCTGGGCCAGGCGCTCACGGTGGTCCCCCTGGACCTCGATGACGCCGTCCTTGACCGACCCACCCGAGCCCACGAGCCGTCGCAGTTCGCGACCGACCTCGGCGAGATCGCCGGGGGGGAGGCCCGTGACCAGCGTGACCGTCTTCCCCCTTCGCCCCGCCTTCGTGCGCGATACCCGCACGACGGCGTCTCCCACCGCCCCGGACGTCGCTCGAGGGGCTGGCTCGCGCGCACGACCGCCATCCGTGGAGAACACGGTGGTGGCTTCGCCGCCGCTTTTCCTGATGCGTGCCATTGACAAGGCCCAAGGTACACTCGGTTGCGGTGAGCGCGCTCGAGATCATGCAGGCCGAGGTCGACGCTCTCGAGACGGCCGGTCCCATCCCGGCCCCGGTGGCCTCGTAGCCCAGGATCTCCATATGCACACCAACCGCTCCGACGGGGTCCATGACCCGTCCGAGCTGGTTGACATCGCCGCATCACAGGGCGTTCGCGTGATGGCGATCACCGATCACGACACGCTGGCGGGCGTATCCGAGGCGGTTACGCGCGGCCGTGAGATGGATGTGCGGGTCATCCCCGGCATCGAACTGTCCGTCAGGGTGCCGACCGGCAACATGCACCTGCTCGGGTACTTTCCCGACGAGGCGCCTTCTCCCATCTCCGGCCGTATCGCGGAGTTCGGCGAGCTGCGCGCCGTGCGAGCACGTGAGATGGTGAATCGCCTCAACGATCTGGGTGTGCCGCTCGAATGGGATTCGGTCCTTGCCGCCGCAAACGGCGCGCCCATCGGGCGTCCTCACGTCGCCGAGGCCCTCATCGGCGCCGGACACGTGACCGAACGGCAGGAGGCCTTCGAGCTCTACCTCGCCGCCGGACGCCCCGCGTACGTGGGATCCGACGGCCTGGACCCCATCGAGGCCGTGGAACTCGTGCGATCGTCCGGTGGAGCGGCCGTACTCGCGCACCCCGAGAGCCTGAAGCTCGACGATGCGCACCTGGACCCCTTCGTCGGGCGCCTGGCACGTGCCGGGCTGGCGGGTATCGAGGTGCACCGCCCCGAGCACACGCCCGATCAGTTCGCTCGCTTTCGCGGGCTGGCCACCCGGTGGGATCTCATCCCGTCAGGGGGGTCGGACTATCACCGGCCGTCGAGCCCATACATGCCGGGTTCCACCGGGGATCCACCGCTCCCCGCGGATACCGTCGACCGGCTGCTGGCCTACGCGCTTCGCTAACGTCGGGCGCATGACGCCGACCGACACCGCACCACGCGCCGAAGGGGTCCGCTGGGACCTCTCCCCCCTCGCCTCGTCCGCCGACGATGCACGCACGCGCCTTGACGCCGCCCTCGGGCGGTGCCGCGACTTCGAGTCCCGATACCGCGGCACCCTCGCCGGCATGGACGGTCCACGATTTGCCGAGGCACTGCGTGATCTCGCTGACGTCGAGAACGAACTCGGGCGCCTGCACTCGTACGCGTCGCTGCGTGAATCGGTTGACGTGCAGGACCCCGAGAACCAGGATCTCGATGCCCTGGTCGAGCGGGCGATGGTCGAGGCCGCCAACGCCCTGCGCTTCTTCGAGCTGGAGTGGCTGGCCCTGGACGATGCGCTGGCAATGCAACTCGCCAACGCCCCCGAGGTTGCCGGGGACCGCCACCACCTGGTCGCTGAGCGGCGTTTCCGCCCCCACATGCTGACCGAGCCCGAGGAGCACATGCTCGCCGAGCGCGGCCCATCCGCCGTCAGCGCCTGGCAGACGCTGTTCGGGCGCATCACATCAACCCTTGAGGTCGAGTTCGACTCGGGCGACGGCCCTGAGCCGCACACGATCGACCGGCTGCTCGCAGGGGTGCGCAATCCCGATCGGTCGGTCCGCCTGCGCTCGCTCGACACCCTCTACGCCACGCTCGAGCCCCACGTCCCCGTGCTCGCCCACTGCTACGACACGCTCGTCGGTGATCGCCTCGTGATGGACCGACTCCGTGGCTACGCCGACCCGATGGACCCCACCCACCTGCGAAACGAGGTACCGGGGCCCGCCGTCGAGGCCATGATGACGGCCGTCGAATCGCACTACCCGCTCGCCCAGCGCTGGTTCCGGGTGAAGGCCCGCCTGCTGGGGCTTGACCGCCTGCACCTGGCCGATCAGTACGCGCCGCTGGGTGAGGCCCGCGCGGTCCCGTTCGGCGAGGCCCGCGAGATCATCGATGCCTCGTTCACCGCGTTCTCCCCGCGCATCCGCGACATCGCCGACGGGTTCTTCGCCGAGCGCCGAATCGACGCGGAGCCGCGTGTCGGCAAGCGCGGAGGGGCCTTCTGCGCCTCCGTGGCCCAGGACGCCCGGCCGTATGTGCTCATGAACTTCACCGATCGCATGGACGACGTGATGACCCTGGCCCACGAACTGGGGCATGGAATGCACTTCACCCTGGCCTCGGAACGTCAGACCGCGCTGTCGTTCCACACGGGACTGGCCCTCGCCGAGGTGCCGTCCACCTTCGCCGAGATCGTGGCCTTCGACCACCTGATGGCCGTCGAGGACGACGAGGCCACGCGCACCGCGCTGGTCTGCGAGCGCGTCGAGGGGTCATTCGCAACGGTCTTCCGCCAGACGGTGCTCGCGCGTTACGAGCAGCACGCGTACCGCCTGCGGGCCGAGGGCACGACGCTCACGGACGAACGCCTCTCCGACGTCTGGCTGGCGCAGAACATCGCGTACTACGGGGATTCCGTCGAACTGCCTGACGGCTACCGCATGGGCTGGTCGTACATCCCGCACTTCATCTCGACGCGGTTCTACACCTACGCGTATGTGTTCGCGCACCTGGTCACGTTGGCGCTCTACGCCCGCTACCGCGACGAGGGCGAGGGCTTCGCGCCCCGCTATCTGGAGTTCCTCGCCGCCGGCGGCTCCGGTGCACCGGCCCACCTGCTGCGTCCGCTGGGCGTTGATCTGGATGACCCCGCGTGCTGGGACCCAGGCTTTGCGGAGATGGAGCGCATGGTGGAGCGGGCAGAGGAGATGACCGCCTCCTAGAACGAATGCGGCCGCCCCGAAGGGCGGCCGCATGGCACCGCGTGCAGGCGTCCGGGCGAATCAGCCCTTGGACGACTTCTTGGAGGCCTTGATCGGGTTGAGCGCCTTCTGCACCTGCTCGGGCAGCTCGGTCGAGTGGTACACGGGTCGGCCGCACTCGGGGCCGCTGCGAAGAGGTCGTGCGTGACAGGTCGTGGGCGGCTCGCTCCAGACCGCAAGCGTGCGATGTCCACGCTCGCACAGGTACAGAGTGGCGACGCCCTCTCGGGCGCGCGGACCAGACGGACCCGTGGCCTCCACGACGGGCTCCTCTGCGGGAGCCTCCTCGGCAGCGGGCTCATCCGCCACAGGGGCCTCGGCCACGGGGGCCTCCTGCGCGACGGGCTCCAGAACCGCGGTCTCGGCCACGGGGGCCTCGTCTGCGGGTGCGGGCACGGCCTCGGGCGTGGTCTCGTCCACGTCCGTTGTGGCCTCTACGTCGGTCGTCGTCTCGCTCATCCGGATCTCCTCGGGTGTGACGGTCGGGGACTATAGCGCCCCGCAGGATCATTACGCTCCCCCGCTGTGCATCCCGACGACCCCCGCACGATCGACGAGGACATCCCCGCCGGGGATCTGCTGCTGCGGGTGCGGCGCCCACCGTCGGCCGAGGACCTCATCAACGAGGACGAGTTCGACGACGACGAGCGCCTGCCGTACTGGGCGGAGGTCTGGCCGAGCGGGCGCGTGCTGGCCGGGGCGCTCGCAACGATGAACCTCACCGGCATGAGCGTGCTCGAACTCGGGGCCGGCCTGGGCACGGGCGCCATGGTCGCCGCACATCGCGGCGCGCGGGCCGTGGCATCCGATTGGTACCCCGATGCGGCGGAGTTCTGCCGGTGGAACGCCCGTCGCCAGGGCCTTGACGTCACCGCGGTCGTGGCCGACTGGCGACGCCCCCCCGACGTGATCACCGACGGTTCCCCGTGGGACCTCATCATCGCCGCCGATGTCCTCTATGAGGCCCGAAATGGCAGCGCCCTGGGGCTGCTGATCCCCCGACTCGTCGGCCCGGCGTCGCGAGTGATGATCGCCGACCCCCGGCGCCCGGACGCGCGCCCCTTCATCGACGCCATGGCGGCGGCGGGGTGGTCACACCGACGAGAGGACCTTCCCGTGCCGGGGCGTGTCGACGAGTCCGGGGCCATCGTCTACCTGCATCACTTCACCCCGCCACCCGTGAACCCGAACCGCCCGGTCGTCGTCTAGACTCTGATGTCGCGTTCCTCGGTAGCTCAACGGTAGAGCATCCGGCTGTTAACCGGAGGGTTGTAGGTTCGAGTCCTACCCGAGGAGTTCACCCCCTCCCGGCGGCCGCTTCAGCCGGCCGTGGTGATGGGAATCCGGCGATTCCGGCCCGCGCGCCTCGTGCGGTGGGTACTGTCATCGAGAACCCGGGGGTCGGGTCGGTGAACCTGCCACCGAACTCGGGGGGATACGCGAGATCGCGTATCACGTTCGCGCCGGGGCGCACCTCTCGGTGCGCCCCGTACTCATCACATCGGAGGCCTGATGGACCTGAGTTTCTGGGACGTCCTCTGGACGACCTTCGTCGTCTTCGTATGGGCCATGTTCCTGGTCATCCTCTTCAACGTCGTGCTCGACCTGTTCCGTAGTCATGACGTGTCGGGTCTGGGCAAGGCCGGCTGGCTGATCCTGATCGTGGTACTGCCGTTCCTGGGAATCCTGATCTACCTGATCGTGCGCGGAAGCGGCATGAGCGCCCGTGCCCACAAGGCACAGCAGGCACAGATGGAGCACCTGCGCGACGTGGTCGGTGGCGGCAACCCCACCGAGCAGATCGCACAGGCGAAGGCACTGCTTGACCAGGGAGCCATCAACCAGGCCGAGTTCGACCGATTGAAGGTCAAGGCGCTCGGCTGATGCGCTGCGGCCCGGGGGTCACGACCCCCGGGCCGCGTGTCCTCACCCCTCCCTGTAGCGCTCCTCGCGCGCACGATGCTCCGGTAGCCCGACCGCGTCGGTCAGTTCGGAGAACGTCATGAGGGAGGCCGCATCCGGTCCATCGCCCGTGGTGTGAATGGCCGTGTAGACGCGCCGCAGGGCCTCCCCTGCCGCCAGAATCCCGCTGATTCCCCAGAGGACGACGCGAAATCCCATCGCGTCGAGCTCTGGCGTCGGGAGCAACGGCGTACGGCCGCCCTCCACCATGTTGGCGACTGGCCGGACGTCCGCGAGGTCGGATGCCACACGGGCAAGCTCGTTGCGGTCCAGCGGGGCCTCGATGAACACGGCGTCAGCACCGGCCTCGGCGGCGGCTCGTCCACGCGCGATGGCCTCGTCAAGCCCCTCGGGGCCCCGCGCATCCGTACGGGCGATCAGAAAGAGATCGACCCCTTCGCCGCGGAGATCCGCAACCGCGCGCACCTTGGCCAGCCACTCACCTGCGGGAACGATGCGCTTGCCGGCCATGTGCCCACAGCGCTTCGGCCACTCCTGATCCTCGAGGATCATTCCCGCGGCGCCGGCCTGCGCCAGAAGACGAGCGGTGCGCACCGCCGAGAGGGCATTCCCATATCCGGTGTCGGCATCGACCACGACGGGCACGCCCGGCACCGCCGCGGTGATATCGCGGGCGGCGGCGGCGATCTCGGTCTGGGTCAGGTACCCGTAGTCCGGCATGCCGAGCCGAGCCGCCGATACCGAGTAGCCCGAGACGACGAGGGCCTCGAACCCCGCGGCTGCGGCCAGACGAGAGGACAGGCCGTCAAAGACGCCGGGAAGCACCAACGGGTGATCGGCATCCGCGAGCGCGCGCAGCCGGTCAGCGCTCATCGGTCACCGGCGCTCGCGACAGGTGCACCGGAACGGCGGTCAGCGTCCCCACATAACCGGTGGTGAGACCACCCGCGGTGACGCCCGTGACCGTGACGCCGTACGACGGGGTCATCTGCACGAGAAGCACCCTCAGCGCGGTGTCGTCGCTGACCCGGCCTCCCCCCTCGCCCCCCCACGACGGGCGCATCCGCCTCGCTCACGGCCCCCCCGCCATGTCCCGACCCACGATCACGACGACATCCGCATTGCCGATACGCGACGCGGCCACCCCATCAAGGGGTGGAGCCAGGCTGATGCCGAGGTCCTTCGCCACGTTCTGGGCCACCGCCTGTTTGCCGGGTCGCCACATGACGACCGACTTCGTGACGTCCTGCCTGCCCGCATCGCCAACCGCCCCCACCCGGTATCCGGCGGTCTCGACCTTGGGTGCGACGCGATCACGACCGGCACCCGGCGTGCCGCTCGCGTTCAGCACCGCCACCGTGTACGCGGCACGATCCTGAATGGCGGGCGGGTCAGCGGGTACCTGTACCGATGCGTCCGGCGGAAGAGCGCCGGTGGCGGGCTTGCCCGGCAGCGTGATGGAACCAGCAGACGACCCACCGCCGCCCCGCAGAAGGAACCACCAGCCCGCAAGGCCCCCGACCACCACAATGACGGCGAGGAGCGAAATGGCGCCGACGGCGCCGCCGCCCCCACTGGCGGGCATGGGCACGCCGCCCTGGGAGATTCCATCGCGGGAACGCAGGGCGGCCACGCGGTCGGATGCGACAGGAGATGACATTCCGAGCCCGTTGCCCTGGCGTACCTCAAGAGTTCGAATGAGCCCGCGGCGCCTCCACACGACGAGCCCCAGCCCGATCGCGGCGGCAAGTGAGGCGAACATGACCGTGATCGCGGTGATCCTGAGCAAGTCGGACATCAAGCGGCCCCGGTCGAGGATGGAGTGCCAGAGGAAAAGAGACGTGCGAGGGTAACGGGCTCAAGCCCACGCGCCCGCAGGCCCCTGATCATCGCAGGAAGTGCATCCGCGGTGGTGCCGAGGGCATGGAGGACCACGATGGAGCCCTTCGAGGAGGCGCGCACCACGCGGTGCGCCAACGTCGCGGCACCGGGTCGCGTGTAGTCACTGGGATCGACGTTCCAGAGAACGATCCATCGGTATCCGAGAGCGCCCGCGGCGGCCCGGATACCCGGGCTGAGCGCCCCGTACGGCGGCCTGTAGAAGGGAATGGCCGACGCCCCGATCGAGCGGTCGATGGCGGCATTGGCGGACAGGTCGTGCAGGGCATCGGCCTTGGTGGTGGATGTGCTCGTACGGTGTGACCATCCGTGGCTGCACAGGCTGAGCACGCCGTCGACCACCGCTTGGCGCATGGCGACCTGCAGTGATTTCGGCCAGCGTCGACCATTGATCCCGTTGAGACAGAACGTACCGCCCGCCCCGGTGGTGCGCAGGGTGGCGATGATGCGTGCCATCCCAGTGGCGTCCACGCCATCGTCGAACACCAGCGCGACATCGGGCCTGGACGTCACGACTGCCCGAACCACCTGGGCTCGCCCGACACCCGACGTGGGCGGAACCAGGATCCACCCCGACCGTGCCACCCCGCCGCTGTCATCCCGCACCTCGACCCGCCCGGACACCTGCCCGGTTTCGGTGAGGTGCGAGATGGCCGCAGGGATCGAGAGCGTGGGCGCAGCGGGTGACCACGGGCCGCGTACGAGCGCGCCACTCGCGGCCTGCGCGACCATCCTCATCTCGAGCCCGTCACCGCCCGTGGCCGTCACCGCCAGATGCGGGTCCGATCGTGGAGGCAGCGCCGGCTCGGGGACACGCACGCCCACACTCACCAATGGCGATGCACCAGCGACCGAGAGGATGTGAGATGCGCCCCCTGCGCCCTGCCCCCCTCGCTCCGCAAACCAGATACCAAGCGCCGAGAGCAGCGCGAGCATCAGCACGGCGGCGACGCCGAGACGACGACGACGTTGGGGCTGGCGGCGCCTCTGGGCGGCGGACGGGCGCTGTCCGGGCGAGCCTGTCTCCGAAGAGGGCACGGGCGACGACTCTAGCGCCGCACGCGCCGCCGCGTGGACCGCTCGGGAGCCACGTGCGCGAGGTGCGGGAGGGGCTTCGTGCGGCTACTCTGCGCGCGCCGCAGGGAACGAATGGAGGGTGTGATGCACGAATGGAAAGGGCTCTCGCGCGGACGCGCGCTGAGCATCGTGACGGCCCGTGATCCACGCGAGTACACGGTGGGCGTGTTCCAGCGCGACCCCGTGCCACCGCCGCACACGGGCCCGGGCACGTTCATCTGGTTCGCGGATCACACCGAGGCCGCCGCCTTCATCGGCGATGTGGTCCCCCAGCTGCTCCTCGACCCGGAGAGCTGGCCGGACTTCGATGCCCTCGCCACCGAGACCGCACGCATCGCGCAAGCGGTACCCCGAGGGGACTCACAGCCGATGGATGCGGTACGCGATCTCAACCGGGAATGGTCCGGGCGCGCCGACTTCGTCTGGTGGGGCACCTGGGATGATCTCGTCGACGGCGACACATCGTTCGGGCACCTCGTTCGCCTTCAGTACCTCGATATCGGGACCGGCGACGAGGATCGCTCGCTCGCGGCCAAGGATCTCGACGGTCTGGTGGCCTTTCTTCGCAACTACGGCTACTGAGCCCGACACCGCACGTCGGGCTCAGGCGCGCAGAGCCCGTGCGATGCCATCCCCGAAGGAGTCAACAGCGGCATCGGCAGCGTCCGCATCGGGAGCATCTCCGATGCGCCGGATGATCTCGCTCGCGATGACCACACCGTCAGCGATGGCGCCGATCTCGGTCGCCTGCTCGGGCGTGCGCACCCCAAACCCCACCACAATGGGAACCGGAATATGGCGGCGCGCGCGCTCCACCAGGGCGACAAGGCGTTCGTCCACGCTCATGCTGCCGCCAGTGACGCCGGTGACCGCCACCAGATAGACGAAGCCCTCCGCGTGGCGGCCGATTTCCGCCATGCGCTCGTCATCGGTCGTGGGCGCCGCGAGGGCGATCAGCGCCACACCGACCTGCCGCGCGGCGGCCCGCACGTCGCCGGCCTCGTCCACGGGAAGATCGGGAACGATGAGCCCCGCCACACCCGCCGCCGCGGCCCGGCGCAGGAAGTCATCCACGCCGTGGGAGATGACCGTGTTGTAGTAGGTCATCACCACAACCGGCGGGCCATCACGCAGGCCGTCGGCAATCGTCAGCACGTCGTCCGGCCGCGTCCCCCCATCCAGCGCCATCTGGCCCGCCGCCTGGATCGTGGGGCCGTCCGCGAGAGGGTCGGAGAACGGAATGCCGAGTTCGATGATGTCGGCGTGGCGGGCGAGGATCGCCGCATGACGTGCACTGGTCTCCACGTCCGGGTAACCGCCCATGACGTAGGGGACGAACAACGGTCGCCCCGCGTCGCGGAAGGCCCTCTCGAGCCGCTCGGCACCGGACTCAGTCATCGACATCGATGCCCAGGGCCGCACCCGCCTGATCGACATCCTTGTCGCCCCTCCCCGAGAGGCTCACCAGCACGGGGCCCGATGGGTCCAGGTCACCCGCCGCGTCACGCACATGGGCGAGCGCGTGAGCGGTCTCGAGGGCCGGGATGATGCCCTCCATGCGCGAGCACTGCACAAATGCGTCGAGCGCCGCGGCGTCGGTGACGTTCACGTACGACACGCGCCCGGTATCCCTGAGATGCGAATGCTCCGGGCCCACCCCGGGGTAGTCGAGCCCAGCCGATACCGAGTGGGCCTCCGCCACCTGACCGTCCTCATCCTGGAGCAGATACGAGTAGGACCCATGCAGGACGCCAGGTCTCCCCTGGGCCAGCGAGGCACCGTGCCGACCCGACAGGCCCTCGCCACCGGCCTCCACGCCCACCAGACGCACCTCCGCGTCACCGAGGAAGCCACGGAAGATCCCGATCGCATTGGATCCACCACCAACGCACGCCACGACCGAACCGGGCAGGCGCCCGACCTCGCCCAGCATCTGCGCTCGCGCCTCGATGCCGATCACCGACTGCAGCTCGGCAACGATTTCCGGGTAGGGCGCGGGCCCCACGGCGGAGCCGATCACGTAGTGCGTCGTCTCGACGTTGGTCACCCAGTCCCGGATCGCCTCGCTGGTGGCGTCCTTCAGGGTGCCGCTCCCCGAGTCGACAGGCGCCACTTCCGCACCGAGCATGCGCATGCGGATCACGTTCAGGCGCTGGCGTCGCATGTCGGTACGGCCCATGTACACGCGGCAGCCCATGCCGAGAAGCGCCGACGCGGTGGCCGTGGCCACCCCGTGCTGGCCGGCCCCGGTCTCCGCAATGATTCGCCGCTTGCCCATGCGCTTCGCCAGCAGCACCTGGCCCAGCGCGTTGTTGATCTTGTGCGCGCCCGTGTGACAGAGATCCTCACGCTTGAAGTACAGGCTCCCCAGACCCCATGCCTCCTCCAGCCGACGCGCGCGGTAGAGCGGCGTGGGACGACCCACGTAGGTGCCCAGAAGCCCATCCAGCTCGCTGCGAAAGTCGGGGTCGTCGCGGTAGCGCTCGTAGGCCTCCGTCAACTCGTCAAGCGCTCCGATGACCGTCTCGGGCACGTACCGGCCCCCGTAGGGACCGAACCTCATGGCGACGCTCATGCGGGCACCTCCGTCATTGCGGTCCGGACGGCCTCTGCAAAGGCGGCCACGAGGGCAGGGTCCTTGCGACCCGGGGACGACTCCACGCCGCTCGCCACGTCGACGACGGCGGGGTGCACACGACGCACGGCGTCCCCCACCACGTCGGGACGCAGGCCGCCGGCCAGGGCGAAGCCACGCCGCGGGCGTCGTGCCTCGAGCAGCGACCAGTCGGCACGGGTTCCGGTGCCGCCGTGGCGGCCGGGAACGGCGGCATCGAACAGCACCATGTCGCAGTCGGCGGCGTCGGCGCGGACGACGGCATCCGGCCCGTCGAGCGGCACGGCGAGGATCACGGGCACGCCCGCGGCGTGCGCGATGGCGGCGAGATCGCGGGGGGAGTGAATCTGCACCCGGGTCAGCGCGCACCGCTCAACCGCCGCGGCGACGTCGGAGGGCGTCGGGTCGACGAACACGCCCACGCGTTCCACGCCGTCCGGGACCTCGGCCATCACGCGCATCGCACGGGTTGCGTCCAGAGCCCGGGATCCGTGGGGTGTCATCACGGCACCGATTGCCCAGGCACCGGCGGCCACGCACATCGCCACGTCCTCGGGGGCCGTCAGGCCGCAGAACTTGACCCGCACGGGGGCGATCATGCGACCGCATCCGACATGGGCGTAGTGCGGGGGAGGAACACGCCCAGCAGAGTACCCCGGCCGGGTCCGGTGTCCAGAGCCATCGAACCCCGGAGCGGGGTCCCCCTGTCACGCATTCCCGCGAGGCCATACCGGTGCGAGTTGCATCGCGCGGTCGCGGCGCAGCCGTAGCCATCATCCCGAACGTTCATCTCGACCCCGCGACCGGTGAATCGCAGGACCACGCCGACATGGCGGGTGCGCCGGTGGCGACGGGCGTGGGTGAGGGCCTCCCGGGCGATTCGATACGGCGTGATCCTCTGCGACGCCGCGATCGCGGTCAGCCGTGGCATGCCGCTCACGGTGAGAACGGCAACCCCTCCCGACTGGTTCTCATTCCCGACGACTGCCTGCTCCGAGAGTGCGCACAGTGGCAGGCGATCACGGGTGTGAGGGTGAAGAAGCATCGGGCGACCCATGCCAAGCGGATCTCCTCGAGGCAGACGAAAGGCGGAATCCGTTTGCGCACGGCCTTGGCCGGCCATCTCCCATGGTGGTTCGGGAGAGGGATGTGCGAGTCAGTCGAGTCGGGCCAACGACAGGAAGGCGTCGGTGTCGAAGTCCGGTGGGGCAGCGGCGCGCAGAAGCGCGATGAAGTTGGCCGTGTCGGCCACGGCCCCACGGTAGGTCGCCACATAGTTGCGCAGCAGGGCCTGCACGCGGTCGGCCCCCCAGTCGTGGGCCAGGGCGGCGATGGCGCAGGCACCGCCGTCGTACACCGCGCCGTAGTCGTCAGCATGGCGGGTGTACTGCGCGAGCGTCCACGTGAGCCGTGCGCTTCCGTATTTGTCGAACGGATGGGCCAGGTCGCACCGCTCGAGGCCTCCGATGTGCCGCAGTTGCGCGTACGTGGTGAGCGACTCGTCAAGCCACGGCTCGCCCCAGCCATCACTGCCCACCAGGATGGCGAACCACTGGTGCGCGATCTCGTGTACCAATGTCTCCACGCTCGGATCGCTCAGCACCATGTCCGGGTACTCCATGCCTTCTGACTCCAGCCCAGGGGTGACCACCACGTCAAACTCGCGTTCCCCATTCGGCCCGTAGTCGCTGGCAAACGCACGCAGCGCACGCCTGGCGGCCGTCGCGAGCGGCCCAGTGGCCACCCCCGGCGGCGCGAATACCCTCACGGTGGTATCCGACGTCCGCGAAGTGGTGACGCGCCAAGGGCCGAGGGCCAGCATGAAGTCCCGTGCCGTCGGAGCGGCGATGTCCGCCCGCTTCCATCCGGCGGGCGCCGGTAGGCGGCGCACCTGCACTCCGGTACTGGCCACCGCGAGTGCAGCTGGCCACTCCAGGCGCACGCGCCACGACGCCGTGAGGCTGAAGAAGGGGTCACCCAGCCCGATGTAGGGGTCGAGGTCGGGTTGGTCATCCCGGGTGACGGCCAAGATGGGAATCGCGTTGCCGTAAAGACTCACGCGCCCCACGTGGCCAAGGCGCGCGTTGCGCCGCGGTAGTTTCACATTGATGCCCAGCGTGACCTCCCCGTGCCCCCCGGGGGCGATCGGTCCGGTCAGGTGCACCCGCTGCGCCGTGCAGCCCTGTGTCAGGCCACCAGCACGCCCCCCGCGGCGGACCACAACACGAACCCGCCTGGGCGTACACCCCTCCGGCCCGTTTCCCCACAGGCGCAGCCACACATCGCTCATGGGCGTGCCGGTGGCGTTGGTGAACCCCACGCGCTCCCTGCCCCTCAGTACGCCGTCCTTTGTCGCCTGGGCATCCAGGAAGTACACGATGCGTTGGGGCCCAAGGGAGGGGGCCACTGGTATGCCGGTCACGCCGCGGGCGGGGGCGCGGACCTGCGCACCACGAGCACACCCGACAGAACCCCCGAACACCATGAGGCCCACCGCGATGACGAGTGCGGCACCGAGGCGGCGGTTCATCGGACGCACGTGGGCGCGGTTCCCCATCTGGCGCACCATCGTCGGACCATCAGACGGAGTATCCGGGGAGGACGTACGGAGGGGCGGGAGCCTCCACCATATGTTGAACGTAGATACCGCGGTCCCCGCCGTCAAGAATTCGATGGGCCCGCCGGAGCGGGCCCATCGCGTACACGGAACCAAGCGGGGCACTTTCGAACCACGCGGGCCCTGCACGGCTCAGGAATGTGGCCGCTCACCACGCGCGGTTGGTTGCCCGGGCAAGAGTCACGCCCCACTTCGCTCGGCCCGTTCCACCTGGCCCAAGCCCGGTCCTTGCGACCATCATCAGGGTTCTGGGGGCAGCCGACACGCCCATGCAGGCGCGAGATATCCACGCCGCCGCACAGGAGGCTCTCCGGCGGCCCCGGGACGCTCGGAGTGGCCACTCGTCCCGGGGCCACCCACCACACGTCCCGCACAGGAATCGTTGCCTGACTCCCGGCAGGTGTTGCATGTCCTCACCCCGGAGACCCGACGAGGCTAGGCTCCCGGGGATGCCCGATGTGCCGTACATGAACGCGACGAGGGGGCTCGACGATGACGAGCCTTCCCAACATCCGTCGCTCGCGATCGCGGAGCACCTCCGCGATTCCGCCGCCGCCTGACCGCGCGCGCCCGGACATCCAGCGCCTGGAGGCGCACGGCCTCACCTGGCTGAACATCGAGGAGCCCACCGAGGCCGAGACCGCGTGGCTGGCCGAGCACCACGCGTTCCACGCACTGGATCTTGAGGATGTGCTCTCGCGCAGGCGACAGCGGGCGAAGATCGACGAGTACGACGACTACATGTTCCTGGTGCTCCACTTCCCGCGTTTCGACAAGGAGACCGGGCGCCTGCAGGCGGCGGAGCTCAACGTGTTCATCGGCCCGGGCCTTGTCATCACGCTCCCCAAGGAACCGCTCAAGCCCATCTCGGCACTCTGGTCGCGCTGCGAGGCGCGCGAGGATGCACGGGACCGATTCATGTCCAAGGGCCCCGGCTACCTGCTGTACGAGATCGTCGACCAGATGTTCGACTACTGCTTTCCGATCCTCGACAAGATCGGCTTCAAGCTGGACACGCTCGAAGACGCCATCTTCGAGGGCCAGAGCGATGAGATCGTGCGTGACATCTCGAACGTCAAGCAGGAGATCATCAACTACCGCAAGGTCATCAAGCCGCAGCGTCCCACCCTGCGCATGCTGGAGCGCGCGTCACAGCGATACGCACCCGAGGACCTTGAGATCTACTTCGACGACATCGTCGACAAGAACGAGCGCATCTGGGACAGCCTCGAGAACTACAAGGAGGTCGTGGAGGCGCTCGAGACCACCAACGAGTCGGTCATCACCCACCGATTCAACGACATGCTGGCGCTGCTCACGATCCTCTCGGCCGTGCTGCTGCCACTCACGTTCATCACCGGCTTCTACGGGATGAACGTCGACAACCTGCCGTTCGCCCACAACGGCCTGGCATCGCTGTTCGCGGTCCTCGGCCTCATGGTCGTCCAGGCGGGATTCGTGCTCTGGTACTTCCGAAAGCGCAAGTGGCTGTAGATCCCGGCGGCACCCCGCGGGTGATGTGGGCGCCATGGCGCATGGCCTACGTCTCGGCCGAACACGACCACGAGTTCGAGGGACCGCGCTGCATCTTCTGCGATCTGCCGGCGCAGAACGACGACGTGCGCACGCTGATCCTGGCCCGCGGCGAGCACGCGTTCGTGATCATGAATGCCTTTCCGTACACCAGCGGGCACCTGATGGTCGTCCCCTACGCACACGTGGACAGGCTGCCGGCCCTTCCCGCGCCCGCGCTGACTGAGATGATGTCGCTCGCCCAACAGGCCCAGGTCGTCGTTGACGACGCCATGCACCCGCACGGCTTCAACATCGGCATGAACCAAGGGGTCGCCGCGGGTGCCGGAATCGCCGATCACCTGCATCTGCACGTGGTTCCGCGATGGACCGGTGACACCAACTTCATGCCGGTGATGGGAGATGTACGCGTGATGCCGCAGCACCTCGACGAGACCTACGCCCTTCTACGCCAGGGGTTCGCGGCGTGACGCTCGACCCCGCGGTCTTCAAGGCCTACGACATCCGTGGCCTGTACGGGTCCGAGATCGACGAGGATGGCGCCGAGCGGATCGGCCGTGCCTTCGTGGGGCTCACGGGTGCCCGCCACATCGCGGTGGGACACGACGTGCGGCTGTCATCGCCCACCATGACGGCGGCCTTCACGGCCGGAGCGCGCGCCGCGGGGGCCGACGTCACCTCGCTCGGGCTCTGTGCCACCGAGATGGTCTACTTCGCGGTCGACGAGGGTGGCTACGACGCCGGGGCCATGATCACCGCGAGCCACAACCCGCCCGCCTACACCGGCGCCAAGATGGTGACCGCCGGGGCCCTGCCCCTCACCGGCGATGAGGGAATCTCAGCTGTGGGGCGCATGGCGATGGCCGGCGAGCCACCGCCATCTGCCACACCGGGCACGGAATCACGTGATGATGGACTGCTCGATCGCTTCGTGGACCGTTGCCTCACCTTCGTCGACCCGTCGGCGATCCGCGGCCTGAAGGTCGTCCTGGACGCCGCAAACGGCATGGCGGGGGTCTACCTGCCTCCGGTTCTGGAACGCATCGACATCGACCCCGTGCCCTTCTTCCTCGACCCGGATGGGCGCTTCCCGAATCACGAGCCCAACCCGCTCATCGAGGAGAACCGGGTGTTCATCGAGAACGCCGTCGTGGAGCACGATGCCGACGTCGGCATCGCCTGGGACGGCGATGCCGCCCGGTGCTTCTTCATCGACGAATCCGGTGGGTTCGTGGCCGGTGACTTCCTCACGGCCCTCCTCGCTCGGCACCTCCTGGAAGAGCACGGCCCGGCCACGATCGTCTACGACCTCCGCGCGTCGTGGGCCGTGCGCGACTCGATCCTGGCTGCCGGTGGCACCCCCGACGAGTTCCGGGTGGGCCACGCCTTCATCAAACGCCGCATGCGCGAGGTGGACGCGCTCTTCGCCGGCGAGGTGAGCGGCCACTACTACTTCCGCGATTTCTCCTATGCCGATTCCGGCCTGATCCCCGCCCTGCTGGTGATGCAGATGCTGGCGACATCGGAACGCCCGCTGTCGCAGATGGTGGCCGCCCTTCGCGAGCGGTACCACATCTCGGGCGAGATCAACTCGACCGTGCCCGACACGGGGGCGGCGATCGACCGACTTCGGGCACGCTACGCCGACGGTCAGCAGACCGAGGTGGACGGCCTGTCCGTCGCATACGACGACTGGCACTTCAACGTTCGCCCATCCAATACCGAGCCGTTGCTGCGACTCAACCTCGAGTCGCTTGCCTCGAACGAGGACATGGAGAGGCGGCGTGACGAGGTGCTGAGCATCATCCGGGAGGGCTGAGATGGCCGAGATCGAGATTGACGGGGAGCGGTACCGCCTGATGGTGGACCATGACCTGTGCATGGGCACACGCGTGTGCATCGCCCGCCTGCCGAGCGTGTTCACGGTGGACGACGACACCAACCTGTCGTCGGCAAGCGACGACGTGCTCGACCCCAGCCTGGCCACGCAGATCCGCGAGGCCGTTGACGACTGCCCGCAGGAGGCCATTCGGCTTGAGAGGATGGCCTGACACCTCCGGTCGGCGACGGGGCGGACGTGCCCATCCGTGCACGCGGAATCGAGGTTCGCTATCAGCGCGGGGGGGTCTTGGCCGTGAGCGGCGTGTCCCTCGACCTCGCTGCGGGCGAGGGTCTGTTGATCACGGGCGGCCGAGGCTCCGGCAAGTCCAGCGTGCTGCGCGCGGTGCTCGGGTTGGCTGGCCCGGGCGGGGACATCGCGGTCTTCGGAAAGCCCGCCGGCGATCCACCCACGCTGCTCAGAATCGGGTGGGCGCCGCAGTCCTGGCCGTTCACCTATGGACAGAGGGCGGTGGAGGTCGTGGAGATGGTGGCGTCTCTCCGCGGCCACGACCGGATCGAGGCGGCCCGTGCCATCGACGAGGCGGGCCTCGTCGATGGCGGAAGGCGCGTTGAGTCCCTGACGGTGGAGGATGTCCGCCGCACGTCGCTCGCATGTGCGCTGGCAGGAGAGCCCGATCTCCTTGTGCTCGACGACCCGTGGGAGTTCCGGGAGACCGAGGACGCCATCCGCCGTGCGCTGGCGCGCGGCGCCGCGGTCCTTGTCGCATCATCGGACCCCGGCGGCCTGCCGGCACTGCTCGGACGCTCCATTCGCGTGGAGGAGGGTGTACCCGCATGAGCGCAATCGCCGTCATCGGCCGAGTGGAGTCTCGCGGCCTCACCCGCCGCCGCTGGCCAGCAGCCGTGGTTCTGATCGGGATCGCCGCGATCATTGCCGGGGCGATCCTGGCGGGAACCCGGAACGGCCTGGTGGCAGAGGACACCTTCCGCTCATGGACCGCCGCGGTATACCTGCTCGCAGGGCTCGCCCTGTCCGCAGGGCTGGGTGCCAGCGCGGTGAACCGTGACGCCGATGGCGGCTGGATCGGCCTGCAGGTGAGCACCGGTGCCCCGCGCCCCCAGGTGGCCCTTGGCCGCATCGCAGGGCGCATCATGGTCCTGATCGTCGGCTTCGTCGCCTGGACGATCGTTGCCGTCATCGCAGGACTGGCGCTGGGCCTCGGGGTTGACGGCCCACTCCTTCTCACGGGCCTCGGGATGCTCGAGGACATGCTGCTCGTGCTTGTGGCTGCGGCGTTCACGAGCGTGGCCCTCGGCCCCATCGCCGCAGGCAGTGTGGGCATCGTGGTTCACATCATGGCGCAGGCGTCCGTGAACCTGGCCGCCGCCACGGATGCCGGCGTCATCGGCACGGCGTGGTCGCCCCTCATCAAGGTCGTCTACGCCGTATTCCCGCGTGGCATCGTGTCCCCGATGACCAGCGGGATGCAGGCCCGGGGTGCCGCCGGTGTCGCAGCCCCACAGTTCGAGATCAACGGGAACATCGTGACGATCCCACCGTCGTCGTGGGCCACGGTCGTGTGGACCCTGCTCTGGTGCGTGGTCCTTGCGGCTGCCACCGCAGGAGCGACCCGCCGTCGAGCCCTCTCCTAGAGGGGTGGCCGCCGCCGGAACCCGGTGAACGTCGGCGGTCACCTCACGAGCCCGAACCTGATCCCACGTCCCCCTCAGCGATGCCGGCGAGGAGGACGTGCGGATCGCTACGCGACGACGGGGTCCCTGACGATGCGGTTGTAGAGCGTGTCCCGCTCCGACGGAACGCGGCCACCGGCGCGCACCAACTCGCGGATTCGCTCCTCGGTGAGCCCCAGCGGGGTCTGCACCGTCGTGGCGTGGGCGATGCGCTCCTCGGTGAGCGTGCCCGACAGGTCGTCCAGACCGTAGGAGAGGGCCTCGGAGGTGATCTCCTCGCCCAGCATGACCCAGTGCCCCTTGATGTGGGGAAAGTTGTCGAGCACCAGCCGCGAGATGGCGATGGTGCGCAACTTCTCCTCACGGGACGGACCCGGCAGGTACGAGAACTCGGTATTGCCCGGAAGGAACGGCAGCGGGATGAATGCCTGGAATGCGCCAGGCTGATCCACGGCCTCGTCCTGAAGCTCGCGCAACTGGACCATGTGATCCACCTTCTCGGCCGGCGTCTCGAAGTGACCGAAGAGCAGCGTCGCGTTCGTGCGCATGCCCATCTCGTGGGCATCGCGGTGAACCTCAAGCCACATGTCGGAGCCCACCTTGCGGTCGGCGATGATACGACGCACACGGGAGCTGAAGACCTCCGCACCCCCGCCCGGCATGGTGTCGTGGCCAGCGGCCATCGTGCGCTGAAGCGCCTCTCGGTGGTCGATCTTCGCCAGCTTCGCGCAGAAGTCGATCTCCACGGCCGTGAGCGCGGTGAGGGCCACGTGCGGCAGCGTGGACTTCAGCTCCCGGAACAGGTCCTCGTAGTACTCGAGCGTGTACTCCTTGGTCATGCCGCCCACGATGTGAAGCTCGGTGATCCCGAGGTCCGACAGTTCCTGCGCGCGGTCAACCAACTGGTCCACCGAATACGCGTAGGCGCGGGGGTCGTGATCGGTCCACACCGCGAACGCGCACAGGCCGCATCCGACCACGCAGATGTTGGTCGGGTTGAGATGCGCGTTTATGTTGTAGGTCACCTGGTCGCCATGCAGGCGACGGGCGACGGCGTCGGCCGCGGCACCGAGGTCGGCGAGCGGGGCCGTGTCATACAGCAGGACGGCCTCGTCGGCGGTGATGCGCTCGCCGTCGGCGGCGCGGGCGAGAATGGCGTCAGTCATGCCCCTGACGCTAACACGGGGCCCGGTCACTCCGGAGGGTCATTCGGCCCTCGGTGATCAGGGTTCCGGAGGCCCTGGGGACGGTCGCCAGTGATTTCAGACCCTGCTGGCCATCGGTCACCGGTTCGTCTCAAACCCCGGCGTCCGCCGAGGATGGCCTCGCCCTGCCCGTGGCCGTGGCGCACGGCATGCCGATCGGGATCGTGGCTCCATCGGCTGGGCCAGGACGCCGAGCCCGGCGCCACCGGTGCACCGAGCACCTCCTGCACGCGCGCCGGCAGCAGATGCTCGGTGGTGATCGCGGCCGGAGCGGCCGATACGCCTCCCGTCACGGCGGTTCCCCTTTCGATCTCGGCGGATCATTCGGAGGGCTGCCAGCGGCAGCGTTCGAAGCAGGAGGGCCGCCGCGTTCAGGTTCTCCGGGCTATGGGGCACCCTCCGCCGACGCGGACAACGGCAGGTCCATGACCACGGTCGTGCCCTCCCCCTCGACCGAGGTCAGTCGCAGTTCTCCGCCGTGGTCCTCGA
>ORJL010185613.1_pt1 | contig 28593 bp, 21 predicted proteins | sample 1779941 | NCBI WGS metagenome assembly ORJL01 (sample SAMEA104232317, study PRJEB22302) | groundwater metagenome | biome: forest; feature: aquifer; material: groundwater | place: USA | collected 2011-08-07 | depth 5.8 m
AGGACCAAATCGAGGAGCCTTAACTCGTCAGAACATCACGCACTCGCAGGCCGGTGGAGAAATCCACCGGCCTTTTTCATGCCGCCTTCAGCCGAAACCCCTGGTCCCTTTTCAAACCACCGGTTTTGCGTCCACTCTTCACCACCGCTGACAGAGGGCCGGCGCCACGCCCGCGGCGTCCAGCAGCTCCACCAGCACGTCGCCCTGCCCCAGGTCGGTATGCACGCGCAAGGCGGGCTGGGGCGAATCCCTCGCAAACTGGATGGGGTACGATCTATCGAGGGAACTGGCCTCAGGGCCCCGCTGCACCTTAACTGACAGAACCGGCTCGGGGGCTGGCAACGGCACGAAAAACCAGGCGGCGAGCAGCGCCAAAGTAGCTAATCCCAGCAAAATCGGGTAGATCAACGTTCGAGTTTTCACGGCAGGAGCTGACGCAAGGTTCTCTCGACGCATAGATGTTCCGCTCACTTGGCTTTCGTTCTTCTATCAATGGTAGCCCCGAACCGGTCTTGGTTGACGATAGGCTTCCAGTTGCTCAGGAGTAAGGAGTCCTTTGACTGCTTCGATTCTGTTTTGACGTTGCTGCTCTTCATCAGAGAAATCCTTCTCGCTGCGGCGCTCGACGTAGCCGCGTAACAGTTGCCCATCTTCGATATTCCAGTCTTCCATATTCGTAGCTCACCCGATATAAACCGCCGATCGATAACATCCGACAACAATTATCACCACATGGATGAATGTTGTCGAATCAACCGAGCCTTGATGAATGTTAAGACCGGCTAATGTAGCACACTGAATGTTAAAGGCTATGAGTCACCGCGAGATTGGAGAAGTCTGTGCCTGTAACTGACAGCGCGCCTGAGGCCACAGTCGCCGCCAAACCCGACGGGGCCGCAGTCCCAATCCCAATGGTTAGCGCCGCAGCCGGCCCAGAAGTCGCCGAATCTCTCATTCGTACCGAAGTGCTGTCATCGGATCAATCCTGATGGCGCGCCGGGCGGGGAAGTAGCCAGCCAAGAGGGCCACCGCAATGACCAGGAGTGACGAACCCAGAATCGTTGGCGGGTCTGCAGGACTGAGCCCAAACAGTGTCGAATTGAGTCCGATCCCGACCGCCAGCGACACAACCGCCATTGCGGTGAAGCCAGGACGCTTAACCAGCATCCGCAGACCGAAGCGAACATCCTGCAACGCGTTCTCAATCGTGTTGACACCCCGCACATCGCGACAGGCCTCTTTGATGTTCTTCATCGTTCAATCCCTTCTCTGATTATTTGTGGCGCAGCGCCACCGGTTCGGAGACGGCATCCGGCCGCTGATCCTGCTGAATTGCCACCAGGGTGTGCCGCGCCCGGTGAAGATGCTCAGCCGGCGCGTTGTGGGCAACTGGCCCACCAACTCCACCACCGTGGCGTTGAGCGACGTGAGCAGCCTCGTGCTCGGACGGAGCGGCTTGAGCGACCTGACAGATTATGGGGCCGCCGAAGCGCTGACCATCGGCATCACCAACCTCGGCGGAACGAACTTCTGCACTCTGTCCAAGCCGCTGCCCAAGGCGCTTACCAACAGCCAATCCGTCGGCATGGCCACACTCAAGTATCGTCCATTCTCCGCACCCGGCAGCGCCGATTACCTTGAAACCATCGTGGGCTGGCAGCGCTACGCCGGCACCGTGGCCAAGTTCGCCGCCGACACGCCAGTCCGTGGTTCCCCGACACGAACGTCGTCAACGGCGTCACCAACCGCTACGTCGTCAGCGCCGACGGCCCGCGCGGCGAAAGCGCCGATTCGCCGGAAGCCACCGCCGCAGCGAGCGCCACAACGCGGATCGTCCCGGCGGGCGCGAGATGGAGATTCCTCGACGACGGCTCGAACCAGGGCACCGCCTGGCGCGCCACGAACTTCAATGACACTGGCTGGGACAGCGGCCTCGCCCGCCTTGGCTACGGTGGCGACGGCGAAGTCACCGCCGTGAGCTTCGGCGACGACGACCAGGCGAAGTTCATTACCACCTACTTTCGCCATGCCTTTACGGTGGCTGATCCGACGGTCTTCACAAATCTCACCGCACGTCTCCAACGCGACGATGGGGCGGTGATCTGCCTCAACGGTTCCGAAGTATGGCGCGACAACATGCCCTCGGGCCCGATCGGCTACACGAACCCTGCGAGCACCAGCGTCACCGGCGCGGACGAGACTGCGTGGTTCACCACCAACCTCGCTCCCACTTTGCTTTGCGCTGGCACCAACGTCCTCGCCGCCGAAGTGCATCAAGCCAATGCCACGAGCGGCGATCTGAGCTTCGACCTCGATCTGCGCGGGCAGCAAATCGCCCAAGCACCGGCCATCCTGGCATCGCCGGCGCCGCTCACCCGCTACGTGGGTGAGTCGGCCGAGTTCACCGCCAGCGTGATCGGCACCACGCCGATGGTGCTGCAATGGCGGCGCGAGGGCATGCCGGTAGCCGAGGGCACCCATCTTACTCTCACGCTTCCACAACTCAGCCCCGCGCAGGCCGGTGGCTATTCGCTGCTCGCCAGCAACGCCGCCGGTTCCGCCACTAGCAGCGTGGCCACGCTGGCAGTCGTGCCGTGGCCCGCGGCCAGCATCGGATATTCGTCCGAGGGCTTGACGCTGTCCTGCCTCTCGCAGGCAGGGCGCACCTACACCATCCTCGTTTCCACGAACCTCGCTGCCTGGTCCGTGTGGACGAACCTCGCTGCGACCGGCTCGCATGTCATCCTCATCGACGCGTTTGCTGCCACCGCTACGCAACGGTTTTACCAGGTCCGTGTTGAGCCGTAGCCCAGTGCCCCCTTTGCCTCACCCACGATTACCAGCCCGAGATCGTCGCCAGCAGCCGGGAACCTGACATTCCTGAGCCCCAAGGGCACGGCGGTGATCCCGCCCGAGTTTCGGCCCCACGCGCTCACGGCTCCATCGGTTCGCAACGCAAGAGTGAAATCGCTCCGGTTGTGGCATGCGATCGCAACCACCTCCTAGTTGGTCCGAACGACGCGGTAGAATCGTTGGCTCGCGCTGCCCAACTCGACTGAAGTCGAAGCTTCAGGACCTTCGGACGTGGCCGGCAGGCTGACGTCCCACCAGATCCGAGTTTCGAGGCTGTCGGTGTATTGCAGCCGATAGGTACGGCCGCGTTCGGCTGCCCACCTGAGGGTCAGCCGTCCAGGGGAGGAGAGATGAGCGCCCATGATGCGAGGGGCATCACCAAGGTTGGGGGTGCCAGGGGTGGGCCGGCTCATGGGCTGGAATGGGGGCGGCACGCCGTCGGGCCATCGGCCCTCGCTGATGTCGGACCGTTGTGCCGCGAACTGGACCCGATCGAGCAGGGAGCCATCTGGAGCAAACACGACGATCTCCTCACCTGCCTGATCGAGCTTGAAGTTGACGTGGAGATGGCGATTTGTCGGAGCGTTGTAGTCGGCCTGATTGTCCGCCCAAACCAGCAGGAACCCGTTGGCCGGAATGTAGGTGCCTGCCGGAATGACGAACTTGGCGGGGTCAGCCGCGTCGTCGCTCAAGCTGAACCCGGCCAGATCGACGACATTGCTGCCTGGGTTGAACAAGTCGAACCAGTCTTCGAACCTCCCATTGGCGGGGTCGGTGAGGGTGCGGGTGTTGCTGGCCATCCATTCGTTGATTACCACTCGCACCGGGGTCGAGACAGGTTTGTTGGGTTGACCCGGGGTGCAATAGTCAAAGGCCTGGCGATGCGCAGGCTGGGCATCAGGATAGGCACCGTAGGAGCGTCCCAGAGCCAGATAAGCGTAATCCAGGTAGTCTATGACGGCAGGTGTGCCGTTTTGGAGGCGGGTCAAAACCACGGAGCCGCTGGCAGGTTGCGCGATGATGCCCGCGTGCCATTCGTCGGTGGTGGATTCCTCGGGGTGGCCATCAAGCCAAACTACGAGAAACTGGCCAGGTTCAACTGCAGCCTCAACTGGAAATTGCCATTGGGTCAGGTTGGTAAAGTTGTTGGCCAGGTAGAAAGCGCCGAGGCTGACGCGAGCGGATCCAGCGTTGTAAATCTCAAGCCAAGGGGCGCGATGGCCAAAGCGGTCAGTGATCCCGGCTACGTTGTCAGGCTGGACTTCATTCAGCCACAGTTGAGGAAATGCCTGGAGGCTGGCCTGGAGGGAATTGCGTGCGCCCGGGGTATAGCGGACTGACTCGTTTGTGGCTGAAGCGGCCCAGTTACCGACGCGCCAATTGTCGCGGGTGGGATCGATGAGCTGTAACGACGGGCCCGCCCCGTCAGCCGCTACCGGCCATGGGGAGCGGTTGTCGTAGTTGACCTGGCAGATCACACGGTTCGCATCGGAGGTCCCACCAGGTTTGATCAGCGCCAGTGTCCCTCCGCCGTTCGAGAGCCTTCCTTGGAACTCGCCCAAAACGGGGATGTGGGCACCGTAGGTTGTGGCAAAGACAGCGCGGTTCTTCGCGAGGACCACGAATCCCTGGGGCGCGATCGAAGAACCGTCTGGAAAGGTGAAGTCGGCTCCAGCCAGGTGCAAACCGGAGAGGTCGAAGGTGGTTCTCGTGGAGTTGTTGCGGAGTTCAATGAACTCCGCGTCAGCCAAGGCTGGTCGGTACATGATTTCGTTGATAACCAGGAAGTCTTCGGGTTCTTCAGTCACCCCGGTGTACGTGACGGTGATGGAGGCGAGCGCGTTGGGGAATGGCAGACCGTGGCTGTCGTAGCCGCGCACGTTGAGGATGTTGGTCCTTGCGCTTGATGACAGGCGCAGGCTCCAATCAACTAGGGTGATCCAGGTGATCGGGTAGCTGACTCCGTTGACCTCGATGGTCTTGACGCCAACCGGGGCTTTGCCTGCGAGACTGAAGCTGCTGTTGGCTGTGGAGAAATCCCGGCCAGCGTTGCTAGTGATCGCGAACACTGTGGCCGCTCTGGTCAGCAGATCCTGCAGATAGGCGCGGCGGGAGCGGAGGTAGTTGCGCGCCGCAGTTGGCAGCCCAGGTCTGGCACCGTTGGCCAACAAGGCGGCGTAGTGAGCATCCAGCAGAGGTTGGAAAGCCTCGTCGCGTAGCGGGCCATTGACCGCATCGTAAATGGCGCCGTAGTACGCGCGGGCGAAGGGCGGGTGGAAGTACATGCTGAAGATGAGGTAATCATTGGCCCCGAACACGTCGGTGGTGGGACCGTCACCGCTGGCGCTCAGGACGAAATCAATGTCCCAGGGAAGCATGATCCATCTGCCGAAAGCCGGCTTGTAGGCGTACATATTCTTGCCGCGCCAATAGCCGTAGGAGTCCCAGTTGCCGACGAGGTGTTCGAGGCAGAAAACGCGCATCCACTCGTCAATGTCGGCGATGGCTTCGAGATTGGCGGTGTAGCTCGGAGAGCCTTGGGCGTTGACGGCATCGACCAGGGCGAAGAGGGATGTGTAATTGTCGTAATCTCCTCTGACGGCTCGCTTGCGCCAGTTCCAACGGTAGCGAGCCGTTTTCTTGCCGCCGCCAGCGGTGGTGAAGTTCTCGAGGGTGGCGTCTGTGTTGACGAAATTGATACCGTCATCCGCGAATTCGAACCAGTCGTCGATCTTGTAGAGGTCACCGTCGGTGTCACCGGGAACCCACTGTTCGACCATGTCGCTGTTGGGCCGTTGGGCGTCCTCGTAGATCTGGCCGCGGCGCAGACCGTTGACGTAAAGGTGGACAAACCGCCGATAGTTGTAGGGAATGTCCAGTTCCCGGCCTATCCAGCAGGCGATTTGCTCGCATTGCATGGCCGGGTCGCGGACAGGATAATCCAACGCCAAATCGGTCACCCCGAGGAATAAATCATCCGGAGGGCACTCGACGGCGTAGCCGCAGAGGCTACCCGTCGGTGTGCTGTACCCTGAACGGACAAACGGACTGCCGGCATAGCAGGCGCCGGCGTTGTAAATCGCGCGCTGGTTTCCATAGACAAAGGTGACATCCAGCAGGCCGTTATGAAGGTCGAGGCGACTGCCCCAACGGGAGGCCGTCCCTTGGGTCATCCAGAGGCGATAGACGGGGTAACTCCCCACTGGTTGGGGCTCGCCGAAGCGAACCAGGCACTCGCGAGCCGGGGCGTTGTTGGGGAAAGTGTTCGTTGTGGTTCCCGCCGAGTCGGTTGCCCCGACATAGAAGGCGACCAGACGTCCGGCTGTCTGGCCGGGAATCGTCGCGCTGAACACCCCGTCGCCGGCGATGGCGTCGCCACCGGTGCCGTCGTCAAGCATGGGCACGGACGAACGATCCGAAGCCGGATCGACGCGGTAGGCCAGAAACACGGCGCTTACGCCGTCCGGATGGTCCACCTGGGCCGTGACGGTAACCGGTTGGTCAGCAGCGGGGAGCACGGGTGCGTGATGTACACTGTAGATGGCCGGGTTAAGCGACTCGACGGAGCGGCTGTTGCGCAACCCGGGTGTGCCAGGATTAGGTGGGGTGGTCATTCGCCCCGCCAGTTCCAGCCAGTTGCCGCGCAGGCGCAAGAGGAGGGCCGGGCAGCCCTTGAGCCAGCGCGCTCGGGCACGGATGGTCGCGGTGGCTCCTTCCACCAGCGAGCGGGGCGAGGAGAGGGCAGTACGAATCCGGTTGGCGCCCGGATCGCCCCGTCCGGCGGCACGGATGCGCAGAGACTTAGAGTCCCCGTATCCCTCAGTCGTCTCCCAACTCGATTGGTCATGGTCGCCCTGCATAGACCAGCCAGTAACGCCGGTTGCGAAGGTCGAATTGGCAACGAGGTTGGTGCCCCCAGGCCCGATAACCTCGACGTCGTCCAACAGACACTCGCCTTCGTCTTCGAGGAAGACCTGCAGGCCAACCGCGTAGTCGTTGCGGCCCAGGTCGAGCACGCCGGTGATCTCGAGAGGCGTCCAAGGGGCCTTTGCGGTTTCATCGCTATCGGCCCAATTAGCCGCCAGGCGTCGGTTGGCACGGGGATTGACCAGCTCGAGGCTGCTGCCGCCGCCCGTTGCCCACTTGCCCCACCGGCCGCCGGCACCGTAGGAAACCTCCTCGACCACCACGTACATCCAGTTGGTGGTGATGGCGCCGGTCACGTCGGTGACCAAGAGCGGCTGAGGCATGGCCAGCGCCAAGCGCTCGCCGTTGTGGGAAAGGCGGCCACCGAAGTTGCCCAGGGTGTTGGTAGCGTTGAGATGGGCGTAGTTAGTAAGCAGGCGCTGCGCGTTGCGCGCAACGACCAGGTACTCTCCCGGCCTGAGGCGGGTAGAACCGGGGAACTCGTAGTCGATGCCGTCCACAAAACGCCAGCCGCCCAGGTCCACCGCGTTCGTACCGGCGTTGTAGAGTTCAACATACTGGTCGTCATCGTTCTCCGACACCGGGTGATACATGATTTCGTTGATCACGATGTCGCTGGCCCGGATTCCACCGTTAGGCGCTCCTGGTGTACGTGCGGCCAGCCGGTAGAAGGCGGCGGCGCCGTCGGGGTGGCGGCCGGTGGAGATACCGTTTTCCTGAGCGTCGTAGCGCACCGCGTCGAGTACGCGTGTGCTCCCGGGGTTCCGTAAGTAGAGGGTTTCGCCGCTGGCGCGCAATGCGAAATGCAGGCGTGCCTCGGTGAAAGCGAGAAAACCGCGGGCGGGAATCGTGGTACCGGTCGGGAGCACGAACTTGTTGGTATCCGGGTTGTCGGTCAGCACACAACCGGAAAGGTCCAGGGCCGCGTTGCTGTGGTTGTAGAGTTCAACGTAGTCCTCGAGGGGAGGATCGCTGCATGCGAGGAACTCGTTGATCACAACCGCAGACAAGGGGTCGGCCTGGTAGGTCTCGGAGCGCCCGGGCGACCCGCCGACCCAGGCACTGGCCGCCCACGCTTCCGGGTTGTCCTGACCGTAAGAAGGCCGGGCCAGCACCAGCGAGTGACCGCCCCCATCGGCGGCAGCGGGCCACGGTGGCTTGCCAGAGTAGTTGACCTCCAGGAGAACCGCGCCAGCCCGGTCGCGCAACCGGATAGTGCCCCCCCGTGGGAGCTGGCTAAAGCCACCCAGCACCCGGCTAAGGCCATAAACCACCTCGACGTCCCTTGGGGCTGGCCCCACCACCAGAAAACCACCGGCGGGGATGACCGTGCCCTCGGGGAATGCGTAGTCGGCATCTCCAGTCAGCCGATATCCGTCGAGGCTTTCCGGGATCGCCTGCGCGTTAAACAACTCCAGGAATTGGAGATTCTTGCCGTCTCCCCGCAACGCAGGATGGTACATGATCTCGGAGATCACCAGCCCCGTGCGCCGGCTGGCGGGGCCTAGTGGTTCCCAGCGCAGGACGGCCCGCCCCTCCGCCACAGTGGTCACTGGCTCCAAGCTGCGGAATTGCGCGCGGGTGATACGGTTCGTGTCGTGACTACTCACCGCAAACCCAAAGAAGACGGTTTCCGGCAGGTCCATGCTTAGCGTACCCAGCATCGCCCAGCGCCGGCCGTCGAATCCGGCGTAGGCGTTGAACACGGTTCCCGTGCGCTGCAACCTCAGCCAAGTTTCCGGGTAGTTCACCGGCACGGAACCGCTGCTGGAACTCGCCCCCCCGGAGGAGGCGCGCCACACAGAAACACAACCTCCGAGACTCGGCGTCGCAAGAGCGGCAACGAACCGGGAGTTGGGCTCGAGGGTTTCCCGCGCCATCAGACCGGCTTTGGCGAACACGTCGCTCAGTTCCAGACCCTGCAGCCTCACCTTCATATCGAAATCACCCGTACGCGGCTGGTAGTCGAAGTGGAACTGGTCAGTGCTGCCTCCGATATCGCTGCCCGCGCCGACAATGTCGTAACCACCATCGGCGAACGTCACTCCTCCCACTTGGACCGGATTGCCGACGTCCCTCGGGTAATAATCCAGCGCCACAAACGTGAGTTGCGCCTTGGGCGAGATGGTATTGGGGAAGTCAGCCTGGTCCCGCACGCCGGACACGGTCAGGGTGTAGCTTACGCTCGAAACCAGCGGACTGGTGGTCAGGACAACATTCGTCGCACCCAACCCCGGTTCGGCGGCCAGGATGGAAACGGAGCTGCTCAACGCATAGTTCAGCAGGTTGGTGGCGGTGGCCACCTCTACGGGCTCGGAGAAACTGACGTTGAGGTTTGTCAGGGACAAATTCGCCGCCGAGACGAGTCTGGGAGGGGTGCGATCTGGAAGCACTGTGAGCACTGCGCTGCTGCTGACGGCCACCCCCAGCGCATTGGTCACCGCGACATGAAAGAGCGCCTGATCATCCTGGGCGTGAGCTTGAACGAAGCAGAAGTAGTTCGTTGCCTCCGGCAAGAGGACTTCGTTCTTGAACCATTGGAAGGCAAAGGGTGGGCTTCCTTCCGCCGCCACGCTGAAGATGACGGACGCCCTTTCGTCCACCGTCTGGCTCTGCGGTTGCCTGGTGATGGACGGCGGGCTAGGTGTGATGGGCGGGAATGCTTTCGGCCTCACCTCGATGCGGGGCAACCCGGCGGTCTTGACCAGGATGTAGTCAACCTCGAATTCTGCCGGCTCGCCGAAGCTGTCGGCGGCGATTCCTGCCAGGCCCCGCCGGCTGCTGGCATAGTTCCAGGTCCGCCACGTCGTGGGTTCTGCTACGGTGCCATCCGCCATCCACACTTTGGCACCGATCCGCGGTTGACCGGCGGCTGCCGTGGGATCGTGCCGCAGCCGCAGCCAGTACCACGAGTCGTTTTCCCAAGCGTAGTTGTAGCGGGTACCCCAGACTCGGGAATCGTCCAGGAAGCGCACGTGCCGAATCCCGTCATCACGGAAGTGAAAGTTAATCCCCTGGCCCGAAGTCGGATTCACTGCCCCACCAATCCCGCAACGAGATCCGTCCCCGGTGCCAAAGCCGCGAACCCGGATGCGTGCCAGCACCTCCTGCACATCATTACTGTAGCCCGGCACGTTCAACAGCAAGTGATTGAAATCGCCCTGCGCGGATCTTACTCGCAGGACACCGCCAGACACGGAATAAACCGTCCTGTCAGATCCCACCGCCAACCACACTGGCCCTAAAGTCGTTCCATCGAAATCATCTTGGAAGCCTGCGACCGTTTGGCCCACCTCGGTGGGCGTCAACAAAACCACCGGAACTTGCGCCCGCGCGGTAGTGAGGTAGAGAGCGGCCAGAAGCGTCAGGCCGTTAGTGACCAATTGTCGATACGATTGATTCATGCTCATAAAAAATCATGCGTAGCGCCGCAATCCTCGAATCAGCGAAGCTGAGTCCCCCCTCTCCCCAGGGGTTGGACAGGCGTCGCCCTTGTCGATTCGCAGACATTCCTGCGACCGACCCAATTCTCGTCCTGGCGGCCTGAACCATACCATATGGCTAAGGCGCCTTGTCTCACGTACCACAACGGAACTATCGGGTAAAGCTACCGCGCGTGGTCACCGCGCAATGGTCCGATGACTACACTCAACACCGACAGGCCCCGAAGGTTCCTGCTCACTTTAGTAGCGTGAATGCTCAACAGTCAGACAGTCGAGGGCTCGATTGATCACATTCCGGCAGACTGTCATGGGACCCTTCTGCAGACCCCTCGAGCTGAGTCACATCGCCTAGACGCTGATCCACTCTTTAACAGCCGCCGATGCCCCAAATCCGACACGATTTCCACATCACATTCATTCGCGCGTGGACTACGTGGAGGACGCCCTCGCCGATGAGCGAGGAAGATGACTTGCGCGATGCTTAGCGGAGAAATGGCTCGCGTTTGAAACGCCCCTATCCTTGTTGGTGCCGACGGAGGGACTTGAACCCCCACACCCTTTCGAGTACCAGATTTTGAGTCTAGCGCGTCTGCCATTTCGCCACGTCGGCCACCAAAGGCGATCTACCGCCGTCATTATGTCGCATGGCCCCTCCCCCGCGGCAAGAGCATTTTATCGCGCATTTCCCGCCAGGACAACCCGGCAAACCGCCTCTGTTGACGCCTTTCGTTGTAGTTTTCAAGGTTGCTTTCCTCCCATGCCCGATGTTGAGTGAAATCGGTCGCGCCGCCGTGAGACGCAGCGCTGCTCAGCTATGAACCGCAAAACCGAATGGCTACTCGTTGGCCTTTTCCTGGTTTTTGCTTCGCCGACGCGGGCGAAGGAGATCCAGTTTGGCGGCTACACCTGGACCGTCAGGTCAGGCCGCGGTGGACCCGGCCCTAACGCATGGGACGGGAACAATGTGTGGCTGGATTCCAACACGAACCTCCACCTGAGAATCAGCCAGCGGGATGGGACATGGTCCTGCGCTGAAATCACAATGAAGAAGCGCCTGGGTTTTGGCCGGTACCAGTTTCAAACCACCAGTCGCCTCGACCGCCTTGACGACAACGTGGTCCTCGGACTTTTCAACTACCCTACCGGCGATGTTGGGCCTGATGCCACGCACGAGATTGACATCGAGTTTGCGCGGTGGGGCGATGCGAAGAACCCTATGGGCAATTACACCGTTTGGCCGGTCGAGAAGTCGCTGAAGCAGGCAACCCACTCCTTCGCGTTCACCCAGGCTGATGACGAGACGACGCACCGCTTCGCCTGGAGCCGCAGTCAGGTGCAATTCCGATCGCTCCACGGGCACCGCGATGATGACCGGGGAGAATCTAGCCATTGGGTTTTCAGCCCCAAGGAGCCCGCACGAACCATTTCGCAACAACCGATGCCGGTGCACATCAACCTCTGGCTTTTCAAGGGGCGGACCCCGAAGAACGGCCGGGAGGTCGAGGTGATCATCCACGATTTCAAGTTCACGCCGGAGTGATCGGCACCCCGGCCTGGACGCCATTCAGTGGATCGGCCCTACCGGGCATCCGCCGGGCATTCAGACCGCCTGCTCCACGCGGTTTTTCTTCCACCCCGTTTTGTTTTGGCTTTGATCCGGTTCGCCGTAACATCCCATCGTGGATTGGCCAAAAGCATGCGTGGTCGTCATTCCCTGCTACAACGAAGCGGAGGGCATTGGGGACCTCGTCCGCGAGGTCCAGACCTACCTGCCCCGGATCATCGTCGTGGACGATGGTTCGGTGGACGCCACCGCATCGCTTGCCAGAACCACGGGCGCCCAAGTCTTGCGCCACACTCAGAACAAGGGCAAGGGCGCGGCGCTGAAGACGGGCCTTGCGGCCGCGCTCGAACAAGGTGGCGAATGGGCGCTGACGATGGACGGCGACGGTCAGCACAGACCCGGGGACATTCCGTTGTTTCTTGCCCTTGCGGAGAACGCCGGTGCGGCCTTGGTTGTCGGCGACCGCATGCACAACGCCCGCGCCATCCCATGGGCACGCCGATGGACCAACCGATGGATGAGCAGGCGTCTCTCGCTTCGGACTGGAAGGACCTTGCCCGACACCCAATGCGGCTACCGCCTGATAAACTTGAGGGCTTGGGCCAGCCTTCGGCTCCTCACCGAGCATTTTGAGGTGGAATCCGAGATGTTGATGGCATTCCTCGACGCGGGCTGCCCGGTAGCATTCGTGCCCATTCAGGCCATTGGCCGGGGCGCCCGCAGCCGGATCCACCCCCTCATCGATGCATGGCGGTGGTGGAAATGGTGGCGGCTTTCGGGCCCTTGATTCCCAGAACTTGTGCCTGGATTCTCTCTGCTTGAATTTTGTGCTTGCCTTTTGTGCCTGCATCGGGGGTCATAGGGATCGCAATCTACGGCATAAGTGATGACTCGCTTACACAATCAACAAACCATAAAGGGTATAAGATGAACACACATCACAGAGGATGGCGGTATCTCGCAATTCTGGGCTTGATGAGCGGTGCCTATCAGGTCGCCGCGCAAGTCAACTCACCAGGCGACCCATTCAGCGGCCTGGCAACCTTCACCCAGACGCGGACCGCGAACGCGTCGGAGGGACTGCCGCCGGCTCAGACGGTCGAGGCGGACGTCTTTTGGAGGTCGTCCGCGCTAGAAGGAGTCCAGCCCGATGGGATTGACCTCCGAGGAATCAACGCCCGCTACGTCAAGACCTTGGAAAGCACCAAGACCCAATTCGCGGCGACGGTGCCGGTGTATTTCGCCAACTCGTTCACGCCGGCAGTGAATGACTATTGGATGTCCGGTCTGGACGTCAATCTGGAGCAACCGATCGGCGAGATTGTGGCCGCGGGGGTTCACGGAAGTTGGCTGCGCACCGGGAACGAATCGCGTCCGCTTTCACCCGGTTCTACCATGGACACCTTCATCGGCGGGGCCTATGTAGCGGCACGGTACCAGGTCCATGAGCGGGTCAAACTGGGGTTGGCAGTTTCGTATGACCGGAATTATTATGAGGGCGGGGATTCGGGGACGGTCGGCATTGGGACCAGCGCCACCCTCAAAGCGACTGACAAGCTCGATGTGATTCCGAGGGCGATGTACTTCAACAACCACGATCTGAGCGGCTTCTCCGACAAGGATTCTTTTGAGTTGGGAGTGGTCGCCCGGTACCGCTTCTCCGAGGTTTGGAGCCTGGGCCTCGGCTTTCAATCCACTGTCGGATCCGACTACCTCAAGTACTCGCACATGGTCTTTCTGGCGACGTCCTTCCGGTTCTAAAGGCCGATTGGGGGGCGCTTTGTGAAGCACACCATCGCATAAACCACCGGCCTGCGATTGGTTTGGCATGCGAACTCGAAATTCGACCATCGCAGGCAGGCGCGGGGAAATGGCCTGTTGGCTGGCGCTCCTGTGGTTGGGGTGTCAGGGCTGCACTACTTTCGAGACCAAAGAAGCGCCAGCAGGCGCGTCCGTCCGGGACAGCGGTGTGATGCCGGTGGGCAAGAGCATCCGGGTTCTGCGCGTTGAGAACCACACGTTGGACCCGAAGTACGATTCACTCGCGCTCTACCTTCAACTCAAAGCAGCCGAAATGTTGGAAAACTCGGGCCGCTACCAGGTGGTCAACGAGGATGCCATGCGGATGGCGGCAGATAAGCTCGGTCTGAAGGGGCTGCAAACGGAAGCGGTGGATTCGGAGTTGAAAGTGGAAATCCTGGCCGTCAAGGAGGGGACGGGTGGGAGTTTCAGCGCCGGAATCTTTTCCGTGCAGGGGAGAAGCGCGCGGGTGCGCGTCGCCGCGACGGTGAGAATCTTAGCCTCAAATGCAGTCCGCGCCTTCGCAGGAGAGGCGAAAACCAGCAAAGGCGCTTGGGGCGTCATCGCCAAGGTGGACCGCGAGGCGATGCTCAAGGGCGCCGGGTTCTGGGAATTGGATAAGGACATGCTTGGGATCGCCGCCGCCGCCGCCCTTAAGCAAGCCCTCGCCGGCTCGCTCACGCCTCCCGACGCCACCGAGTCACCCCTATCCAAGGCTCGCCCATAGCGAAGATGCCCTGCGGGGCCGAAGCTGACCTCATGCTAACGAAACGGCTGATCTGGGCCTCCGTGTTGCTGGCGACATCTTTCCCGGCGTTCGCCGCCGCAGACCAACTTGGCGGTGGCAAAGCCGTGGGCCGTGTGACCTTGACCTCCCCCGAGCCAGAGGACAATCCAGTGGACAGTCATCACTCCGCCGGCCTGTTTGTGGGCGTGGGGAAGTTTGATGAAGACTCGGGTTTGTCCCGCCTCAATTGCGCCCCCGACGACGCGGTCGCGCTGGCTTATGCGTTCGTGCTGGACTTGAGATTGATACCACCGCAGCAGGCTTTTCTGGCCCTGGGCGGCGAGCCCAAGTACCGCCGCGCGCGGCGACAACTGGCCGAACTGGAAGCCGCCAAGGTGATTCGCCTTTCGGCGAACAAGGCGGAGTTGTTGCGGGCGCTGCGGAAAGCCACGGATCAGGCGGGCGATCCCAATGGAATGTTGGTGCTCAGTTTCTCCAGCCACGGCTACGAGGAGAAAGGCCAAGCCTACCTCATGCCTTCGGATGGTTCCCGTCGCAATCTCGAGGAGATGGGCATCGCCATGCAAACCCTCAAGAAAGAACTCCGCGAAGCCAAGGCGCGGAAGAAGTTGCTCATCGTGGACGCCTGCCGCGAGGCCGCCTCCGGCCAGACGCGCGGTGAGGAACGGATGCCCGAAGCCCTCGAACAGGCCTTTAAGGTCGCGGAGGGTTTTGGGATGCTGGTTTCTTGCAGCGCTGGGCAGTTGAGTTGGGAAGACCCTGGCTTGGAACAAGGGGTCTTTACTCACTTTATCATCGAGGGATTGCGCCCCGGCGTGATCCAGGTGGGTGAGGATGGTTTCATTCGTTTGGGAGATTTGTCGCAATACGCCGCCATGGAAACGAAAAACTGGGTGCGCAAGAATCGCCAAACCGATCAGGTGCCCTTTTTCGAGGGTGACGAACCGTCGAGAAAGATCCCGCTGCGCTCCTCCCAGAACGCAACCAACGTGACCCATAACCCGTCCGCTCCGGGGGCATCCCCGCAGGGCGCACCGCCGCATACGCCTGTCGGTGGCAAACAGAAGGCCTACATCTTTCCCCTCTCGTTTTCCCCGGAAATCGAAAAGAACTATCCGGAGTGGACCCGCCAATTGAAGGCCAGAGGCCTGGGCGCGCAAGTTTATGAAGAACTCAAGAACCGGATGGCGGCCCTGCCCCAGTTCGAGCCCTATTCAGTAGATGAAGATAGCGAACTCTATAAGAAAATCCTTTCCAAACTCCAACCCCAGGACGGCTCCGCGGATTTCGCGGACCTGGTGATCCTTATCAGCAGCAATTTCTTCTTCGATCGCACGAAACAGAAGCTATCGGGGTTCATGATTACCAAAGAAACCGAATACCACGCTGCCATTTACCTGACCTGCATTGATGTCGCGCCGAACGGGAAGTTGCGCGAGACGCCTGGACACGGCGAGGCCTATAACATAGACCCTATCGTTGCCTCGCGCGAAGCCAGCGCGCAGGCGCTTGGCGTTTTGGTCAAGCGGTTGCAGCAAAAGTAGTTTCCAGAAAAAAGTGAACAATTAATTCTGACTTATGAAGAAACCCCTTCAATACACCCTGGCACTGTCCACCCTCGTCTTGCTCCCGGCCAACAGCCACGCCTTTATCGGCGATGGGCTCTATATCGGCGCGGGCATGTCCTACGACGCGCCCCAGAACTGGAACCTCGACGCCATCAAAAACATCAAGCTCAAGGATAACGTCGGGGGCAGCGGGATCATCGGCTACGACTGGGGGCGAATCCGCACGGAGGTCGAGTTGCTCTATCGGCGCAACGGGTTTCAAGACGCCCGTTTCGGAGGTATCACGGCCCCGGTCACGGGCCATTTGGAGAACGTAACCGTACTGGCGAATTTGATTTATGAGCATCCGATCACCCAGCGTCTCGGGGTGTATGTTGGGGCCGGGGCCGGACCCGCCGTGCTGACGGTGAAGGATTTTAGCAGCAGCAGTTGGGCCGGTAACTTCAGCCGCGACGAGATTACGCTGGGCTACCAGGGGGTCGCTGGCTTGACGTTGAGCCTCACCAAGTCTTTGTCGGTGAACCTGGGATATCGGTATCTGGGCGCAACCGATCTGCGGTTCCGCAACGGCGGGATAGACTATGGCAAGACCGGAATCGCCTCGCACTCGGCAGAGCTGGGGCTTCGCTGGATAATGTTCTAGGTTACTCTCAATTACAGGCTGTTGGGGAGGGACCACAGGCCCTTGATTCCTCTTGCGTTGCCTTTGCGGACCGAAGCAATCTCGTCCTGCATGACGCTGACGCCGCAATCAAGGAAGCCTCCCGGACCCCTCGCCGCTCGATTGCGAACGTGGACAGTCAAAATCGCCAGTCTCCTGATTACGGGGCTCATCTTCGGCTTGGCTTACGACTGGGCCGCGCCCAGATTCTATCGGCCCGAAACGGTCGCAGGCTTTTGGCATGGAACCCTCCATGGGGCGTTGATGCCTGCCGCCCTGCCAAGTCTGCTGATGGGCCGCGATCCCCCCATCTACGCGGTGAACAACGCGGGACGCTACTACAAGCTCGGTTACATCGCCGGAATTAACCTCTGTGGCCTCTTGTTCTTCGGGCTCGCGTTCCGTCCGAGCGCCAAACCCCGCGTGGGCTCCACTGGTGAAAGCCGCCCTCCTCAGTAAAACCAGCTCCGATAGACCTCGATCACATTCAACACCCCCCCTGCCCAGTAATGGTTGGGCGGGAAATGGAAGGTGCGTTCCGCGCGATGATAAACCAGCTCCGCCGGACGCCCCGGCACGTTCGGGTCGTAGGCTGCGAACCGAATCTCAGACTCCGTCTGGCGGAGGTCGAACAACACGATGCCATGGTTGATGGTGAGTTGTGGAAAGCGAACCAGGTGGACGATGGGCGCAACTCGCTCGTGAAACGACCCGACCAATTGTTTCGAGATCCGCTCCTGATGCGCGCGCGAAATGGGAAAGACCATCCGCCAATGGCTGCGTAAGACATACGATTGCCAGGCGCCGCCGCATTCTTCCTTCAAGAGTGATTCCCGCGCCGCGCTGAAAGAGCGAAGACAATCGTAACCCGGAATGACGACTTCATCACCCTCCTCAGACCGCCGTCTCGGGTTGCGAGACACCACTTGCCGGATCAGGCCGCGATACGCCGAAGCGTCCACGCCCGGCAGTTCTGGAACGAACCGGGCATGGTAGAAAAACTGCCGTGCCGACCGCACCATGACGAAACACCGGTGGGCGTAGGTGGGAGGCGGAGCGGTGCGAAACGTCGAGGTTCTCCCGGTGCCGGGCTCCTGGCGGTATTCCCAAACCAGCTCGTTCGCGAAGGCAAACGTGTCCCGCGCGAACTCGAATCGCCGCCCCCCCACGCTGGTCTGGCACACCCCTGGGTCCGCCTCCGTTCGTGGTTGAGGGCTGCCCGTATGAGCCTCCATACTTTCTAAGGAACTGCTTGCCAAATCATGATCGCGCCTAACACTAGCGCGAGGTAACGACTCTGACAATGCTATACGAACGCTGGCGGGGGATCGCCGCTGCGAGACGCGCGGCCATGGCCCTGTATGATCATTCAACCGCACGGCGGTGGACCTTCGCCGAGCTATTCCGAACCGCCGAGGTGGCGCCACCGCCCCGCGATAGGATCATCCATCCGCAAGGACTCAGCGCCAGTTTTGTTATCGATGTTTTACGCGGGTGGCGTGCCAACGCGGTGGTCTGCCCGCTGGAGCCCGGGCAAACTCCGCCCCTCGTATCGATCCCACCGCCGCCCTACGTTCACCTCAAGACCACGTCCGCCACTACCGGCGCCCCACGCACCGTCGTATTCACCGCGGACCAACTGGCCGCCGACGGGGAGAACATTGTCGCCACCATGGGGCTCCGAACGGACTGGCCCAACCTGGGCACGATCTCGATGGCGCATTCCTACGGCTTCTCGAATCTGGTCCTGCCGCTTCTCCTGTACGGCATCCCTTTGATCCTCGTGCCCGCTCCGCTTCCAGAAGCTGTCCGCCAGGCCTCGGAGGGCCATCCGGCCTTGACCGTCCCCGCGGTTCCAGCCCTCTGGCGGGCTTGGCACGAAGCCGGCGCGATCACGGGGAACATCCGCCTGGCCGTCTCCGCCGGAGCGCCGCTCCCCATCGACTTGGAGACGGCGGTGTTCGACGCTGTCGGGATCAAAATCCACAATTTCTACGGCTCCACGGAGTGTGGTGGCATCGCGTATGACGACACCCTGGTGCCGCGAAGGGACGAAACCTGCGTGGGAGCCCCCATGCGCAATGTAACGTTGTCCATCAACCAGCAAGGCTGCTTGTGCGTGGGCAGCCCGGCTGCGGGAGACTCCTACTGGCCCGAGCCGACTTCTGATCTTGGACACAGCCGCTTTCAAACAAGCGACCTAGCCGAACTGAAGGACGGGCTGCTCTGCCTTCGCGGGCGGATCACGGATTTGATCAACATCGCAGGCCGGAAGGTCTCACCCGAGCGCATCGAGCAGGCCTTAAGAACGCACCGGGCTATACGGGAGTGCGTCGTCTTCGGCGTTCCAGAACTGGAGTCTGATCGAACAGAATTGATCGTCGGGTGTGTCGCAGCCACGGAGCCGCTCACGGGTGAGCAACTCAAGCAGCACCTGCTCGCTACCCTTCCTGCCTGGCAGGTGCCTCGGCACTGGTGGTTCACCGAATCACTGCCCGTAAACCGGCGCGGCAAAATCTCCCGTGCCGAGTGGAGGACCAAGTTCCTCCAAGAGCGACGTGGCGGTTCCTGATCCGTAGCGGGTCGGTACCCTACCGTCTCCCAGCGCGAAGCTTGAGGGCGGCGAAGTCCTCCATCAAAGTGCCCCGGTCCAGAGTACGGAACCGCTCAGGCAGATAACGGCGGTCAGAGCAGGCCAGAACGGCGGCCAGTTCCTGCAACGCCAGCAATCCGGGATCTAGCGGATCGATAAACGAGTCCACCGCTTCCTCCAGATCACCGAGCTGCACGTCCTCGTCGCGCAGGGCGAGCACGGCTCTCTCCTTGGCGCGCGTCAGAATGGCTTCCACGTCGCTGCCGGTCAGCGGTCGAGTCCCCAGCGCCTCGCGGATGAATGCCTGGATCGTATCACCCAGGACGATCTTCTTCACACGCGCGATCGTGCCGAAAAGCTCCATCACATCGTCAGGCCCTTGAGCGGGGAAAAGCGGCACGCAAAGGCCGAAACGGCCCTGGCGTTTCATATCGATGGCCAGAAGGTCGGGTCTCGAGGTCATCGCCACCCAAAGCTCCCGCCCGCGCAACGTGGAGTCGCCAATATGCGCGGCAAACGCCGCAAAAACACGCCCGGACACTCCGCTGTCCCCTTCTCCTTCACGCGTCCCAAACACCGCGTCCGCCTCGTCCACAACCACAATCACCGGCCCCAAGGCGCGAATGGTCATCAGGATGCGCATTTGCTGAAGTTCGGTGTCGCCGACCCATTTCGAGCGGAACTCACCGACCTCCATGACAGGCAGTCCGCATTCGCTCGCGAAGCAATCGACCAGGAACGACTTGCCCACCCCCACCCTGCCAGGCAGCAGAATACCGCGCTCCAGGACATCGCGCTTGTCGTTCTTGATCAGCCACGCCAACTCACGGAGCTTGGCCTTGGCCGCGGTGTGTGTGGCGACGCGATCAAGGCCCACGCCTGATTTGGGATCCTTGAACCGGACAAGTCCCTGGCAGAACTCCTCGATGAGACGCTTTTTGCCGGCTCCAACGTGCTCGGCCGTCACGCGGGCGTTATTCCGGGCCGCCTCCGCCAACAAATGCTGCAACCTCAGCAGATTCAAGCCCGCCCCCCGAGGGGCCAGTTCGGCCGCCGTATAATCGCTCCACTCGGCAAGCGGCCTCCCGCCCGCCATTTTCTCCACCCAACTCGATTCTAAGAATCGCAGCCGGTCCTCCGCATCCGGCAGATCGATCTTCACCTGTGCCACATGCGGGTTTTGCAGCAGGTCAGAATGCAGCTCGGCAGCGGATTCCGTCACCAGCAGGATCCCAACGTCAGGGCGGCGCATCTCGGGTGACGCGGCCCATTTGAGCAGTGTGACCAAGGCTACACGCTCGTCATGGCTGGAACCGGCTTCGTCCTGGGCGGGAATAATCTTCTCGGGAAAATCGATGATCAGCGTCACGCCGGGCCGGTCGCCGGGCTCGTCAGCCAACCGCAGGAAAAACCTCCTCAACACGGGCGCGAGGCGAACGAACTCCCGCGGCGGACCGCAGACATGGTAGTTGGTGTGCTCAACCTGGTCGAAAACCTCGAGCCACTCGAAGAAGCGCTTCTGCATGTCGGCTGAGCCGAAGGTCAAGCCGTCCCCGATGTCGTAAAAGAGAAGGAACGCGCGATCGGGGAACAGCCGGCGGGAGAGGAATGCCTTGAGTGGAAGGAATGAGAGATCGCCACCTTCGCGGATCGGGAAGACGTCAAATATGTTACCGTGCAGCACGAAAAGCGAATACGTGCCGCCGTTCCACCGGCGAGCCAGTTCCAGAGCCCAGCCGCGCAACGGCAGGCGAGCTGGCGGGCTGGCGATGGAAGACGCCTCTACAGGGAGCGGTAAGGAAGAAGGGTTGCCGTTGCTCATGCTCTCCAGATTTTTCTACCGCTAGTTATAGGTTATTTTCGTCCGCTGGCCGATGCGCGAGCCCGGGGGGCGAGTCTCGATCACCGGTGGGATTGGGGTCTCATACCCGATGCGCGTCTCGGCGGGAGGAAGGTCCCCCACCAGGTCCTTGAACTCGTCCATCTCGGCCAGCCACTTATTGGTCTGGTCGAGGTGTTCCACGGTCGCATCAATACGGGCCGTAAGAGCCTCGGCATTCTTGGTGGCGACAGAATCGGCCCGGATGAGCTTGATCTGCTGTTCAAGGCGGTCCTGTTCTGAAACCACCAAAGCCAGGTTCTCGCGAGCCTGTTCGATGCGCTGAAGCCGCTTTTGCAGCACCTCGAATCGTTCCAGACGAGAACTCAAAAGGCGCTGCCTGGGCTCGACCAGCGCCGTCCCCCCCTTTGCTTTGAGCGCCTCAACGTCCGCTTTCAAACGGGTGATCTCCTGTTCGCCCTGAGCCAATAATCCGGGCACGTCTTCGCGTCGCTCGGTTTCGAGAAACCGTTCCAGGGATTCCTCGATGCTGAGCAGCCGAAGGAAAGTCCACATCAGTTCATCCAGTTTTCGCAGGCGCGGGTCGGCCCCGGGATCGCCCGGAGTCAAGGAGGTCTCTTTGCTGGCGATCTCGATGCCGCGGCAGACCTCTGAAAGACCGCGATACCGTTCCCGACGGCTCTGGGAGAGTCCGGCCATCAGGGCTTCGCGTTTCTGAATGAACTCGGCCACCTGGGCGCTCGACGCCGCTTGCCTGGCCGCCTCGGCACGACGTTCCACCCACCCCCGGAAGAAGCCAGCCTCAGGCATGTAGATCCATCCCAGGGCATAGGCCACGACGCCTCCCAACAGAAAAAGGGGCTGAGCGCTCAAAAACCCGAGCCCGACCGTCAAGACCCCCAGCCACACGTGTTGCGGGCTCCTGGCGAACTCTCTCCAATAGTTGGGCGGTTCGGCTTGCATGTCTGCGTCTTAACGCTAGAGGAAACCAGCCTGGTTGGCAACAAGCTCCGTAAGCCGGCGGCCGTTAATCAGACTGTCCGGGCAACTCACCCAGAGCAGGGGCGTCTTCCTCGAGCCGTCGGAGCAACTCGCGCGTCATCTCTCCGAACCACGGCTTGCGGCGCATGGCCTCGGGCGGCATATCCGGTCGCGGCGCCTGCACAATCTCCACCAACCGGCCTGGTTTGGCGGCCATGCGGAACACCCGGTCACCGAGGTAAACGGCCTCCTCGATTGAATGCGTGACGATGAAGACGGTGCTCTCCTGCTCTTTCCAAAGGCGCACCAACAGTTCTTGCATCTGCAGTCGGATCTTCGGGTCCAACGCCCCGAAAGGCTCGTCCATCAGCAGTATCTTCGGTTGAAGAATGAGGGTGGCGGCGATCGCGACCCGTTGCTGCATCCCTCCGGAGAGCTCCGCCGGATACTTGCTTTCGGAGCCTTCGAGTCCCACCTTCAGGGTCCACTCCCGGGCACGGTCCCGGCGTTCCTTGCGCGGCGTGCCCCGGAGCATCAAACCGAAGGCGATGTTCTCCTCCACGGTCAAATGCGGCAGCAAGGAGTATTTCTGGTCCACCACCCCGCGATCCGAACTGGGCCCGGCAAGGGGCTTGCCAAAGACCGTCACATCGCCTGCCGTGGGCGGAAAGTGGGGCTCAAGACCGGCCAGGATACGAAGCAGGGTCGATTTGCCGCAACCGGACGGCCCGACAACAGCGATCAGTTCGCCAACCTTCGGCAGGTCATGCACCACGAACGAAACGTCTTGGATGGCGACGCGCGCTTCCGGCCCTTCGCCAAACTTCTTCGTCACATTGCGGAAGTTCACTAATTCCGGCAGCGTTGCGGCCTCGGCAGGCGGCTTGAGGGATGCGTCGAGCGTCGTCGTCATGGGCTTCTCTCAGGAGCGGCGCCGGTAGGGGAAGAGCAGCGAGCCTCCGACGCGCCAGGCTTGGTCGCACAGAATGGCAATGAGCACGATGACCACGGCCACGGCGTACACACGGTCAATGTGCGTGCGCCGGTTGGAGATATCCAGCAGATAGCCGAGGCCCGTGTCGGCGTTGGCCCATACCTCAGCCAGGATGATCCAAGTCCAGCCCACCCCGTACACCCCCCGCAGGTGGTCCCAAATGTCCGCCATGGCGACCGGGAACAGAACGTGCCGCACCAGTTGCCACTGGGTCGCTCCCTTGGTCACCGCCACGTCCAGAAACGCCGCGGGCACATCCGCGATGCTCTTGATCACCTGCGGCAGCAAGGCGACAAAACAGACGATGAACAGGAAACCGATTTTTTGCGCCTCAGTGGCGCCAAACCAGGCGATCGTCAGGGGTATGAAGACCACGATCGGCACATAAGATCCTATGAGAGCCACAGGCCGGAAAAAGGCAGCGATGGGCGGGAACGTCGCCATATAGACGCCAAGCGGCACTGCAACCAACGCCGCCACCAGGAATCCAGCGGTTACTCGCTGAAAGGAGGTCCACGCGTTTCGCACCAGGCCCTGGTCGAAATGGAGCGGCACGTAGGCTCGAACCACCTCCACCGGGCTGGGCAGGATGTTGATATTCACCACGCGGTCCTCCACCGTCGCGCCACGCGTCAGAACCCACCAGGCGACCAACAAGAGAATGGCGAAACCGGCCGTAAGCGACAGCGCCCGGGCCTCAGACAGTTCACGACGCACTCCCAAACGAGCCAGGCGCACCAACGCGGTCAGCAGCGTGACGAAGACGACCGCGAATATGAGGAATCCCGACACTATTCCTTCTCCAAGGGGAAGACCTTCACCTCGACGCGGCGATTCTTCTTGTTGTGATCGGGGTTGCTGGGATCGGTCATGCCCGGGAGGGGATTATCCCAACCATTTCCCACGACCTTGAACTTGTTCGGATCGAATTTGTACTTGTCCATGATCGACTTCCTGACCGAATCCGCCCGCTCGTACGAAAGTTGCCGGACCAGGTCGCCGGGGATCACTCCCTTTCTGCTCGCGTCCGTGTTGCCTTCAATGACGATATAGGCATTGCCAAACGAACCCGCCAGCTTGCCGATTTCCTCCAGGACCGCCGGGATCGCGGTGTCGTACTCCGGATTGAGAACCGACTTGTTGGGCTCGAACGAGATGATCACCGCTTTGGTCAGAATCTGCCCTGCCTCGGCTTCCGCATTCTTGAACATGAGCCCAGCGCGGAAGACGGGCTGGGAAAGGTCTCTGACTTCCTTGTACTCCTCCGACATCTTCGCGAGAATGCCAGCCGCTTTGACCTTGGCGGGTGCCACCGGCATCGAAATGGCGCCGAGCGACTTGTAAATGGTCGAGGCCCGGTTCCAAACGACTTCGAAGTTGGAGGGGTTGAGGGGGTCCAGGAAGAAGTTCGCGTTCTCGCGGTAATTGCTCAAATGCGCGTCTCCCTCCACCACGCCGCCGTCCTTGCCGATCATGGCCAGGCAGTCTTCCACAGGCAGGTTGTAGGCCGTCGCCATTGTCTTTGCGGCCGCCTTCGGGTCTTTGCGCACCATGTCCACCCCATCGAAAATGCCACGCACCAGGTTGCCCACAATGTCCGGGTGGTCCCGGAAGAAGTCGTTGCGCACCGCCCAGACGTCGGCAATGAGGTGGTTCGCGCTCTCGGTGCTCACCACCAACCGGGTGCCCTGAACCTGCTCGGACACGGTGTAGATGTCCGGCGACCAGCCAACGAACGCGTCGAATGATTTGTCCTGAACAAAAATCTTGGCCGCCGCAGGCGCGTCCGCCGCCCATCGGAAATCGACTTCCGCCGGGTCAATGCCGGCGTCGATCAACAGGGACATGACGAAATAGTGGCTGGGCGAGTTCTGCGCGAGGACGACCTTACGCCGATGGCCGTTCTTTGGCCGCAGATCGTTGATGTTGCGGATCTCCCCCCGCGCCACAATGCCGTCGCCGCCGTCGGACCAATCGACCTGCTGGCAGACGACCGGCACGGTACGGGAGTCCTTGGCCAACTCGGGCGCAAACAGCGCGATCATGTCGAGCGTGCCCCAGAGAATGTGGGCGTGCCCGCTGGCGAAAAGGTCCCGCGCCTTCACGGGATCATCCACGATCGCAAGTTGCAGGTAGAACCCGTACTTCTTGTAGAACAGGCTCCCCTCGTTCGCCGCCATTCCGTTATTGGCCACGATGATCGGCGCCCACCCGGGCCACACGTTGATCGGAAACTGGACCACCAGTTTTCCGTCTTTCATCGGCTTGTCGTAGTCGCTCACGCCGCTGACCGCCGGGATGGCGGAACCATCCACAAGCGAGACCGCTTTATCGCCCGCGAGCAACTTGCTGGACACATCGGCCGGAGGCTTGGCATCCATCGCCTTCTTGACCTCCTGCGGGTTGATCGACGGGGTTGCGGGCTTGGAGACGGGGGCAATCTTGTCCCACCACCGATAAGCGCCGAACCCGGCAATGCCCAGGATCAACAGTGTCAGAATGATTTTTCCGCGCGCAGTCATGGTAAGATTTGGGGTTGAGGGTTGATATTAAATGAGGGCTACTCGGCAATCTTCTGGCGTTCTTCCTTGGCCGGGGTCGGCACCTGGGCGCCCGCGGGCGCCGCCTGGCTCTGCACCATGCCCATCTTCTTCTTGTACTCTTCGAACAGCATGCTCCCGCGCGCCCGCCGCATATCCTGCTGACGCGCGATGTTCGACCCCATCTCTTTCGCCAGATCGAGCGTGGCCCGCATCTGGCCTTCGCCAGCCGCGGCGGACTGCCGCAACTGCTGGATGGACTGGCTCATCTCCCCACCCATCATCCCCTGAAGCTCGGTGATGCTGCTCTTCATCATCCCGGCGAGGTTCTCGAGCGATCGCCCGATCGCCACCTTAGCCTTCACCGCCTCGAAGTCGCGCTGGAACTTCTGAATCTCCCGCAGGCTCTGGGCGATGATCTGGGTGTTCTGCTGATACAGCTCCTCCAGGCTCTTGTGCTGCGCGAGGTTCTCGTTCAACTCGCTTTCCATCTCGGCCAGTTGTTCGGCGTAATGCGCCCCGTTGGCCTCGTCATTCGCCGCGATGGCCGCCTTGAGCAACCCCTCCAGATCCTCCTTCTGTCGCTGCTGCCGCTTGATCTGGTCTTTGAGCAAAGCAACCTGGCCGGCAAGCTGCCCGTTGGCGTAATGCGCCTTGTCGGCCTTGAGTTTGGAGTCGCGGATGCCGCGCTCCACGACCGCCTGGTTGATGGCGTCGGTCTCGGTCGCCCGCTCCGCCACGATGCCCAACCAAATGAAAAACCGTTTAATTGCTCTAAACATAGGTCTCTTTATTGCTTATGGTTTTTTGCCGGTCGCCGCCGGAGGCTCTTCGTCCTCCAGCAGAATCTTTCTCTCGAGGATCAACCCGATCTGCGTGTTGAGCTGCTTCTCGTCCGCCGCGCCTACCACCGTAGCGCCCATTTTCTTGAGCGGCTCGAAAACGCGCGCATCCACATCGAACGCCACAAAGTGAAAGGACACAGCCGTCTGCTTTTCCAGGGCTTCCTGGCGAAGCTTGGGAATCACCGTCGCCGGGTCGGGGCTCACCGTGTTTTCCCCGTCAGTCACCACCAGAATGTGCTTATGCGTCAGACCCGATCCGAGCACGCTCTTCGCTCCAAGCCGGACGGCGCTGCCCAGGGGTGTGTTGCCCGCAGGCCCGCTGTACTCCTTCACCCATCGACGAAACGCCTCCGCCTTGAACTCCCCGAACGGGATCGACTCAAAGGCAGAGTTGCCGCGAAACGTGATGAGGCTGGCGCGGATCTTCCGCGGCTGCCCTGACGTTGCTCCGGAGGCAAAGGCCTCCAAACGCCGGGTGATGGCCTCGAGGGCACGGCTCGCGATGCGGTACTTGGCTGTCATGACGCCCGCCCCGTCCGGCACCGGATCCTTCATGCTGCCCGAAGTGTCGAACACAATGGCCAGCGCCACTCCGTCCGTAGGCGCCGCCCCGGGCTGACCGTCGGCTCGGGTCAATGCCAACGCCGCCAAGAGCACCGCCAGGACCGCAACCGCCTGAATCCCACGCAATAAGACGTTCATATTATTCCCTGCGTAAATCTGGCATCATGGTTACCAGTAGATCGCGGGACTGTCAAACCCTCCCTGCCCTGCCGCCCCCACCGCGCCGCCCCCCCCAAAAGCGGGATCCGACGCTGACAAAAGCCAATACTGACAGGGGTGGAATCGATTTTCCGCAGTTCCCAAACGCCGTGCGCAAGTGCACTGGGTTATAAACAAACCCAGGCTTTATAAGGCGTTCTGTGAGGCCCGAGTGGTGCCCCGGCCACCTTACTCGTTTCAGCTACAGGGCGAAGCCCGCCTCTCCCCACGAGCCGCTCGCGTCATCCGTAAAAGCTAGCGCCGACTGACGGCGGCGGCTACGCAACGGCGCAAGCTCGTCTTGGCTGTAGCCGTGAACGTCAGTTCGCGCTGACTTCTCCTCCCCCCGAGCCAACACGCGGACCATGTTTCACCCTCTCCACGGGGAAAGGTTGGAGTCTGGATGTTTTTCGACGGCGTCGAAGCATTGGAGTAGCATAGGCGATAAATCGTATCACCACGGAGGAACAGGCCGCTCTCCCGTCGTCTGCCCCACCCAGAATCCAACGAAAACCACTCGCATTCATGCTGGCGCATGATACGGTATTCGAATGCAGTGCCAAACATGTCTAATAGTTGACACCCGCGCCCGGCTGCGGGAGGGCTTGGCCTGTCCACCACGCCAACGGCGCTCTCTCGCTCCATGATCAAAAAGCACTTACACTCTCTCCTTCTCGTTCTGTGCGGTTCCGCCGCGGCCCATGCCGCCCCTGCCGGGCCTCTTGAACTCCGCAAAGACAACCACGTCTGCATTATCGGAAACACGCTGGCTGACCGGATGCAGCACTCCAGTTGGTTGGAGTCGATCATCTACGCGAAGCATCCAGGGCAGGACCTTGTGTTCCGCAATCTCGGTTTTTCGGGAGATGAACTTACGCTGCGCCTCCGCTCGGAGGCATTCGGGACGCCGGACGACTGGCTCAAGCACGAAAAGGCGGATGTCGTTTTCGCCATGTTCGGCTTCAACGAGTCCTTTCACGGGGCGAAAGGGCTGCCGGGGTTCCGCAACGATCTCGACCAGTTCATCAAGGAGACGCTCAAGAAGGATTATAGCGGCAAGGGGGCGCCACGACTGGTCCTCTTCTCCCCCATCGCCCAGGAGAGACACCCCGACCCCAACTTCCCGAACCCGGACGCGCGCAACCTCGAGATCCAGTCCTACGCAAACGCGATGGCAGAGGTGGCGGATGCGAACGGTGTGCGGTTTGTCGATCTTTTCGCGGCGTCCAAGCAAGCCTACGCCCAGGCTGCCGAACCGCTGACGATCAACGGGATCCACCTCAACGATGCCGGCTATCGGGCGCTCGCGCCGGCGATGTATCAGGCGATCTTCGGCGAAGCGGGGCCCACGACCGGAGGCGAAGCGCTCCAAAAACTGCGGGCGGCGATCGACGACAAGAACAACGAGTGGTTCAAACGCTACCGCACTGTGGACGGCTACAACGTGTATGGCGGGCGGTCGCACCTCAAGTTC
>ORJL010581808.1_pt1 | contig 28589 bp, 13 predicted proteins | sample 1779941 | NCBI WGS metagenome assembly ORJL01 (sample SAMEA104232317, study PRJEB22302) | groundwater metagenome | biome: forest; feature: aquifer; material: groundwater | place: USA | collected 2011-08-07 | depth 5.8 m
TTCTATTTACAATCGTCGGTGGTTCCAATCAAACGGTACAGGTGTTATCACCAAACGGCGGAGAAACAATGAATGCCGGAGATTCGAGGAATATTACCTGGACAACTACCGGAACTGTTGCAAATGTTCAAATTGAATATTCAGTGAATGGTGGAGTTGTTTACTCAGTTATCACATCAAATGCACCGAATACTGGAAGTTATATTTGGACAGTACCCAATACTCCAACTGCATCCGGTCGTATTCGCATTTCCGATGCCTCAAATCTATTAAAAACCGATCAGAGCAACCTTCTATTTACGATCGTTGCTGCACCACTTCCAACCGTCACTGTGATGTCACCTAACGGCGGTGAAAGTTGGACTGTTGGTACTTCAAGAACAATTACATGGTCTTCCACAGGAACATTTGCTAACGCGCAAATTGAATATTCCTTAAATGCGGGTGCTATCTATTATGTTGTTACGTCAAGTACCCCAAATACGGGAAGCTATGCTTGGACAGTTCCAAATACTCCTACAGCATCGGCTCGTATTCGTGTTTCCAATGCATCAAGTCCGACTGTAACAAAAGATGTCAGTAATTTACTCTTTACAATTTCAGCCGCTCCAACACCGACTATAACCCTCACAACACCGAACGGTGGAGAAAATTTAGTAATCAGTTCAAGTTATCCTATTACATGGACTACGGTTGGCACTATTGCTAACGTTAAGCTTGAGTATTCACTGAATAACGGCGGAACGTATGCTAATATTACAACGAGTACAACAAACACAGGGACATTTTTATGGACAGTTCCAAATTCGGCAACAGCCTCTGCACGTGTTCGTGTTTCCAATGTTGTAAACCCATCTGTCACAAATGATGTCAGTAATGCTAATTTTTCCATCATTAATGCTTCAACACCAACAATAACACTCACTTCACCAAACGGGGGAGAAGCATGGACATTAGGTTCAGTCAGAACGCTTTCATGGGTAACAACTGGTGTGCCTTCATTCAACGTTGTTGTTATCGAGTATTCTACGAATGGTGAGAACGGTACATATTCAGCCATTTCGACGTTTGCTCAAAACACTGGAAGCTATCAATGGGTAGTTCCTACAACGCTCACAAACTCTGGGCGAGTTCGTGTTACGACAGTTGTGAATGAAGTTCAGGCACGTGATATCAGTGATGCAAATTTTGCAATCACACCTGCTTTATCATTGACCGTTACATCTCCGAATGGATTTGAAAACTGGACAATCGGTTCAACAAAAAATCTCACATGGACTTCAGCAGGAACAATTGATAATGTTAAGATTGAATATTCTACTGATGGAAATTTGAGTTTCTCGCTTGTTACCGCAAGCACACCAAACACAGGTAGCTATGCATGGGTAGTTCCAAGCCCGATAACAACCAGAGCGAGTATCAGAATTTCTGATGTTGCTAACTCTTCAACTATCAAAGATTTAAGTAATGCATTTTTCAATGTTATTCCTGAAGCGCCAAGTATCACTCTTACCTCGCCGAACGGCGGAGAAAGCTGGTTGGTTGGGTCATCAGGAAATATCACATGGACTTCAACCGGAACACTTGCAAATGTAAGAGTTGAATATTCCACAAATGCCGGTGTCAGCTATAACGTCATTAATGGAAGTACTCCTAACACAGGAAGCTACACATGGTCAGTGCTTAACACCCCAACAGCATTTGCTCGTGTTCGAGTAGCCGATGTTTCTAACCCGTCTACGATAGTTGATGCGAGCGATTTGAATTTCACTATTGCAACATCTCCCAATCCGGTTGTAACCGTTCTATCACCTAATGGCGGAGAGAATTTCGTGATCGGATCACAGCGTGCTATTAACTGGTCTTCGACAGGGGCATTTTCAAATGTACGACTTGAATATTCCTTAAATGCAGGTGTCACATTCTCGTTTATTACAGTAGATGCACCAAACACCGGGACTTATCTATGGACTGTTCCAAACTCTGCAACAGCATCCGCACGTATTCGCGCATCCGATGCCTCAAATCCGTTGGTCACAACTGATATGAGTGATGCAAATTTCTCAATTACAAATTCCACTGCACCAACAATGACTATTACTGCACCTAATGGTGGAGAAGATTGGTCGATTGGTTCCGTTAAAATTATTACATGGACGACAACGGGACTTCCTTCGTATGCAGTCGTAAAAATTGAATATTCTGCTTCAGGAGCAAATGGTGCTTTTACCGTTATTACAACAGGCGCCGCTAACAGCGGACATTATACTTGGGTTCCAACCAGTCCTGTCACTTCCCTCGGACGTATCCGTGTTTCCAGCGTAGCTAATCAAGTTCCGGCTGTCGATATGAGCGACGCAGATTTCACAGTCAGTTCATCTCCTTCTCTTACAGTAACATCACCAAATGGAGGAGAACGTTGGTCAATGAATGCAACAAAAACAATCACGTGGAATTCAACAGGTACCATAGCGAATGTTAAGCTTGAATACTCACTCAATGGAAATACAACATATTCACTCATAACATCAAGTACACCAAATACAGGAAACTATACTTGGGTTGTACCGGGACCGGTTACAAATTATGGCAGTATCCGTGTTTCTGATGCGGCAAACGCCTCCATCAAAGACGTAAGCAATGCAGCATTCTATGTCACAACCGAAGTGCCGACAATTTCTCTAACATCACCAAATGGCGGAGAAATCTATGCGGTTGCTTCAACCAATACTATTACATGGAATACATCGGGAACAATTGCTAATGTAAGAGTTGAATTTTCAACTAATGCAGGCGCAACCTATTTGGCGATTACCGGAAGTACACCAAACACAGGCAGTTATTCGTGGTCTGTTCCCAACTCGCCGGGTACATTCAATCGTATACGTGTTTCCGATGTTTCTAACCCGTCAACTCTGGTTGATGCCAGTGATGCGAATTTCACAATTGTCGCGCCACCTGCTCCAACGGTAACGCTCCTTTCACCTAACGGTGGTGAGAATTTTGTGATAGGTTCACAACAAGTCATTAACTGGACATCTACAGGGTTCTTTACAACTGTACGACTTGAATATTCGACAAATGCCGGTGTAGGGTTCTCTCTTATAACAGTCAGCGCTCCAAATACAGGAACATTTGTCTGGACTGTACCAAACTCTGCAACAGCTTCAGCCCGTATTCGAGTTTCAGATGCAACAAATTCTAATCTTACATCCGATGTGAGCAACGCGAATTTCCTTATTACGAATTCTACCGCCCCAACAATGACGATGATCTCACCAAACGGTGGAGAAGATTGGTCGGTTGGTTCTGTAAGAACAATTACATGGTCAACAACCGGATTGCCAACATTTGCTGTTGTAAAAATTGAATACTCTGTTACCGGTGAAAACGGTATATATTCCGTTATTACAACGGGTGCCGCAAACAGTGGGCATTATACTTGGGTACCACCAAACCCGACAACAACCACAGGTCGTTTCCGTGTATCAAGTGTTGCTAATGAAGTACCGACAAGTGATATAAGCGATAATAATTTCACGATCAGCCCTTCGCCTTCACTCACAGTAACATCACCGAATGGGGGAGAAAAATGGTCTATGAATTCAACAAAAACAATAACATGGAATTCAACAGGAACAATGGCAAATGTAAAACTTGAATATTCGACAAATGGAAGTATTACGTTTATGCTCGTTGCTTCAAGCGTACCAAACACGGGAACCTATACATGGGTAGTCCCCGGACCGGTAACTAACTACGCTACTGTTCGAGTTTCTGATGCGGCTAACTCATTAATCAAAGATGTGAGTAACACTGTGTTCATCATTACCACGTCAACTCCCGGTAATGCACCAATTGCAACACGTGATAACGGAGATATACTTAATGCTATTCCAACAGTATTTTCGTTAGAACAAAATTATCCTAATCCTTTTAATCCAACAACAGTGATTCAATATTCAGTACCGACGGCACAGTATGTTAATATTATAATTTTTAATGTACTCGGGAACGAAGTTGCAACCCTTGTTGATGGAATTCAAGAAGCGGGATATAAATCTGTAACATGGGATCCGAGTAATTTGACAAGCGGAATTTATTACTACAAACTCACAGCAGGAGAGATTTCAGAAGTTCGAAAGATGCTGTACGTTCGTTAACAATACATAATGTTATAGGTTCAAAAACAAACAAGTCCGGCGTGCTGCCGGACTTGTTTGTTTTAACACTGTTTTGTTTGATTGGGCTGAAATCGCCCACTTCTGCCGCCAACCGCGTTCTGCCAACGTGGCGGAAAGGCGGAATTATATCGCAGTATTTAGATCATTTTAGTTATTGCCTACTTTGAAAAGTTTGAAACACCTCAGGATCTTTTCAATAATTTCAAACATTTCAAACTTTTCAAAGTTCATGCAATATCTTTACAACAGGATACAAACATCATGTAGATTGAAAATTGAGTGATTCGCTCTCCTTCAAGTCAAGATGTAAACCCGGTTAACTTAAAATATAGTTTTTTCTCTTTATGGTAATTCGTCACAGTGAGAAAAATAGATTATGCAATTATTTTTGTTATATTTACCACATCATTGTGGCATTGAGAACACTTTTTAATCCACCTGTTCGTGTGTTGTTCTTGTGATGAAGAGCCTACGTATTACGTTTTTCCACTTTTCCTCCGTATGTTACCCTGCCACAACATTCGCTCCGCATATTTCAAATGCGTTTGAGATAATTTACCTTACACTCCATCATCATTCAAATAGGTTATCGTATGAAGTGCCTTGTAGTTCTTTTTTTTCTTATCATTCTCTTTATTTCTTCACCATATGGCGTTGACGCGCAGTGGTCAATAGATCCAAATGCTGATAATCTATCCACTCTTCAGCATTCAAGATAATTGTTCCCTTGGGATACAAACTTATCAACACCTACTTTGAAAACTTATATGCCAGTATATCAATTTCGAGGTGTTCTCATCCATCAACAAACACTATAATATAAAGGAAAAGTAGAATGACCTATATTACACATTATCTTCACAGTATTTTCTCTTTACTAAAAAAAATAAATGGACATTCAAATGAATATGGCCTAAAAAAAAAGAAGCTAGACCATCATCGGTTTCTCATTCTATCTTCCTTTTTCTTCGGGATCAAGTTACTCCTTACCTGTTGTCCGATCTTTGCACAGAATCTGTGGGGAGTGACAACATTCGGTGGGAGTACTGGAAAGGGTGTAATATTCAGTTACAATGCTACCACCGGTACGTATACAAAAAAAATAGTTCTAAGTGTTTTAGAAGGTGCAAATCCTTATGGAAGTTTGATGCAGGCAAACGATGGAAATCTGTATGGATTGACAGCATTAGGTGGTGCAAATAACTCCGGAACATTATTCGCATACGATATGTTTACAAATACCTATACAAAAAAAATTGATTTGAATACTGTAAACGGCATCGACCCGCAAGGAAGTATGATCCAAGCAAGTAATGGCAAGTTATATGGGATGACCAATAATGGGGGAATAAACAACGTAGGCGTTCTTTTTGAATATGATATTTCAACTAATACATACACGAAAAAAATAGATTTAAGTATAGCAGATGGCGCTTATACCTATGGAAGTCTGATTCAGGCTCTCAATGGAAAATTGTATGGGTTGACTATTCAAGGAGGAGCCAACAACGAGGGAGTTCTTTTTGAATATGATATTTCAAGTAATACTTATACAAAAAGAATAGATTTAAGTAATACCGACGGTAAATATCCTTACGGTAGTTTGATACAAGCGGGGAATGGAAAATTATATGGGTTAACACAAGCCGGAGGAACAGACAACGGAGGCGTTCTTTTTGAATATGATATTTTGACTAATACTTACACGAAAAAAGTAGATTTTACTAATGCGAACGGATCAAGCCCTTTTGGAAGTTTGATTCAGGCAAGCAATGGCAAGTTGTATGGGTTAACGTATGTAGGAGGAGCAAACAACGACGGGGTACTATTCGAATATGATATTTCAACAAATATCTTTACAAAAAAAATAGATTGTAATTCCATAGAGGGGGAGCTTCCATACGGAAGCCTGATGCAAGCAAGCAACGGTAAATTGTATGGATTGATGAATAATGGGGGGGCAAATAATGTAGGCGTTCTTTTTGAGTACGATTTTTTGACGAATACATACACAAAAAAAATAGATTTACGTGAAACAGAAGATGGTGCTTACCCATATTTTACAAACCTAATAGAAGTTGCTCCTGATAGTCTGTCTTGGAATATCAGCGTGTCGTTGAATAAACAATGGAACTTGGTCTCTGTCCCTGTTACAGTAGGGGATTATCACTCAACAGTATTATTTCGGACTGCAACCAGTAATCCATTTCTCTTTAATATTTGTAGCGGTGGTGGATATAGTTCTGCACCTTCAGGAGAAATAGAAAACGGAAAAGGGTATTGGATAAAGTTCCCATCTTCTCAAACTGTCGGGTTTACAGGTTCAGACATAACTAATCATGAAATTACTGTATGTCCAGGTTGGAACCTCATCGGCTCCATCAGTTCCCCAGTCCCTGTCGCATCAATAACTTCAAATCCTCCGGGGATGCAAACTTCTGAGTTCTATGGTTATAATCATGGATATTCAACTTCTGCCACAATCGAACCCGGTAAAGGCTATTGGGTAAATGCAAATCAAGCAGGTACGCTTACTCTCACTTCAACGGTAGCCAAAGCATCAACAGGTAAAATTCATATTGTCTCAACATCAGAACTTCCGCCACCACCACCGAATGCAGAAGTAAATACTGATTATTCAACAATCCCAAGTGAATTTGCGTTGTCAAAAAATTATCCCAATCCATTTAACCCGACAACAACCATTAGTTATCAAATCCCCGAAGTAGGGACACGGCTTGCCGTGTCCGTGAATTTAAAAATATACAACATGCTTGGTGAAGAAGTAACAACACTGGTAAATGAATTACAAGATGCAGGATATAAATCTGTTATTTGGGATGCAAGCAAAATGCCGAGTGGTGTCTATACTTACCGACTGATTGCCGGAGAATATACTGCAACAAAGAAACTCTTATTGATGAAATAATATCATTCTAAAGGTGGTCCTCATCTAAACAAACAAGTCCGGCGTAATGCCGGACTTGTTTGTTTTAAATCAAAATTGTGATGTAGGGACACTGCCTGCCCCGCTTGGGCGGGGGCGTGCCGTGTCCGCATCTCGTGCCGTGTCCTTTTCACATTATGCTATTGCTCTACCCTCCCCTAAAAACTCAACCCCAAACTCACCCGATGCAATCCGCCAATTTTCCCCATGGAGTTAAATGCATAATCAATTGTGTACATTTCAGTTCTAAAGCCTGCTCCCAAAGAAAACCCTGCAAGTCCTGAACTTGAGCCAAGTTTTAACTCACGGCGTTTTTCGTTGTTATAACCAAATCGGAGGGAGATACTTTCACTTGCAGTAAATTCTACACCCACCATGAACGAAGAAAACCTGTCAAAGAATTTATCTTGCTGTTCATTGAGTTTACTGAATCCCACCATGACAACGGCGGGAAGATGTTCAGGAGTAAATGATGCCCCAACACGAACATCGAGAGGTAAATTTTCTCTCGTTGTAATGTACGGGTCAAACTGTGTTCCGATATTAAGAATGCTTGCACCAACCGTGAACCCATTGGGATTGATTTCGTATCGTGCCCCTAAATCAAATGCCGCCGCCGAGGATGAATATCCTGCTATGGACGAGAAAATAAATTTAACATTAAAGCCATATTCCAAACCATTGGATAATTTATCTGCATAACCTCCTGTAAAAGCAAAATCACCTGCATTAAATGTTCCCAATGTTTGTCCGTTATCATCCGTCATATCAAAACTGCCATAGTTGGTATAAACCAAACCCGCGCCGATAGTCCCAAACGAAGGAATATTCTCTGCATATGATGCATGTCCGGCATTCACGTCAAGCAAGTTTTTAAAAAAACCGAACGAAACGCGTTGCGTTTGTATTGATGCTAATCCGGCGGGATTATAAAATAGGGAGTTGGGGTCATCTTTTACAGTAACGAAATTTCCGCCAAGAGCTGCCGCCCGCGCACTCACATCGTTGCGAAGAAATTCATACGTACCTCCGGCAAGAAGGGAAGAAGTGAAAATCAATGCTGTAATAAGAATAAAAAATATTTTTTTCAAATTATAAATCCTTTTAGTTCAAAATCGTACACGTTTATAACGTGTAACATAGTAATCTATCAAAATCTATTCTGAGAAACAAAAGCAAGTTTGATATTAGTTAGGTAACGTTTTTGTAGATATTCGAGTTCAAGACTGAGGGGTTAAGAACTCCGACTTCTTCTCCTTCTTGCAGCAAAATTTGTGCAAATAAGTATCTTTCTCTAAAGGAGAGGAGAAGTCGGAGTTCTCCCGTTATAAAGAAAACCAATCCATTGCCGTTGCATTCATGCAACGGTAACATCCTTTAAGATTCAATCCTATTTTGAGTCCCGATTTTGAGATTGACTTTCTTTCTTCCTATATTGCCCAATATTGTTCATTTTGGAAATTATCATGATACCAATTGCGTCACGAATGAAACGTCTCGGCACTGAGACTGCATTCGAAGTTCTTGCCAAAGCTCGTGCCTTAGAAGCAAAAGGCAAACACATCATTCATCTTGAAATCGGTGAACCCGATTTTGATACACCCGTAAACATCAGAAATGCCGCAAAAAGGGCTATCGATGAGGGCTATACACATTATGGACCCGCACCGGGACTTGCAGAGTTTCGTTCTACAATTGCCGCGTATGTCTCTAACACGAGGAGGATCGAAGTTAAACCGGAGCATGTTGTTGTTACTCCCGGCGGCAAACCCATTATGTTTAATGTTATTCTCGCCTGCATCGATCCCGGTGACGAAGTAATCTATCCCAATCCCGGTTTCCCGATTTATGAGTCCGCTATTGAGTTTGTAGGCGGCGTTGCTGTTCCTCTTACACTAAAAGAGGAGAAAGATTTCCGCTTCGATATTGCTGAACTCAAAAGCCTCATTACAAGTAAAACAAAATTATTGATAATTAATTCCCCGGAAAACCCCACCGGCGGAATTCTTACAAAAGAAGATATCCATGAAATTGCTAAACTTGCAATAAAGCACAATCTTCTTGTCCTTTCTGATGAAATTTATAGTCGTATAGTCTATGATGGATTTAATCATTATAGTATTGCCTCCGTACCCGGAATGCAGGAACGAACCGTGATATTAGACGGTTTCTCCAAAACCTATGCAATGACAGGTTGGAGATTGGGGTATGGTATTATGCCGGAGGAACTCGTTAAACTTGTAACGCAGCTTCAAATTAACAGTGTTTCTTGTACTGCAAGTTTTACGCAAATGGCAGGGGTAGAAGCCTTAACGGGCAATCAGGATGATGCTGAAAACATGATAGAAGAATTTAAACGTCGCCGCAATGTTATTGTCGATGGATTAAACTCAATCCCCGGTATCTCCTGTTTGAAACCGCAAGGTGCATTTTATGTATTCCCTAATATTACAGGCACCGGAAGGCAATCACGTGAACTTTCTGAGTTTTTATTACATGAAGCAGGTGTCGCATGTCTATCGGGTACAGCATTCGGAAAACATGGCGAAGGCTATTTACGTTTTTCTTATGCCAACTCAATTCCCAATATTGAGCAAGCTCTCAAACAAATAGAACAAGCTCTTAAAAAATAATTCATTCTGACAAAATCAAACAATAAAAACCCCATCCTGCCAGGGCAGGATGGGGTTTTTGTTACTACTCGAAATCAAGTAAGTAATACTTTAAAAATAGTATCTCTTCAAGCGATGGGTTTTATACCCATCGCTTGCATATTACACTTAATCAGGTTCAAAGAGATTAATCAATCAATAGTAGTTTATAGAATGCTCTAAATACTTTATTTTTTCTCAAAAGTAAACTTCAACGCCACCCACCAATCATTGATTGAACAGGTTTCTCCGTCTTTCATTCCATGTCTTGTCCCCATATTCCTGATTATTTTTTCATCCAAATCTGTCGCAAATCCTGTTGTTTTCTTCATCCAACTTACCCATAAAATACCATCGGGTTTGGTATGTTGTTTCAGCCATGCAAATTTAAATTCCAGTTCTTGTTTATTTAAAGCAAAATATTGAATAAAATCAAATGAGCCGTGTGGATTTATTTTCTTATCAATATTGGGAGGTAACTCACCCAAATCAAATGTATAACGCGGTGGTGCATTAAGAATAATCAGCTTCATGCCCTCTACGATTCCTAATGTTTCAACTAATGACGATGTCTTCGAGTCGCTTGCCATGATAATTTAAAATATAACCTTAATAGTAATGATTGAATTCTTTTCGGTTTTAACCTTTACTGAGTTTTTGGCACTCTGTAACGGTATTCCGTTTTCTTCGATAAAATTTGATTGAACGACACTTGAGGGGGTCTGGGGCAGTGTAAGTAAAGCATCACTATCGATTCCCTTTGCGTCGTACCATTGTACCATCCACGCATCTGAATCTTCCGCTTTCTTTATTGAAGTAAGCACAAGATTATCCGGCGTTAACTGAACAAATGATCGTGTTAATGGTAATTTCCCTTTATGAATTGTACCCATTGTTGTTAACAACGGATAATTAAATTCATATCCGCGTTCTGTCGCTTTACTCTGTTCTACTCGCCCTGCATGGGGAAAGAGGGAATACTCAATCGAATGTTTGCCCCTGTCCGCTGTAGGGTCGGGCCACTCAGGGGAGCGAAGGAGGGAGAGCCTTAAGACGCTTCCTTTTACATCATATCCGTATTTAGAATTGTTTAACAAACTTACACCATATTCTTGATTCGAGAGATCTGCCCATCGCATGGCAGGGACTTCAACTTTTGCGCTATCCCAAATATCTCTCCACTGTGTCGTGCGTTTGATTGTACCATAAGGAATTTCATACGTTGCAGAGGTGTCGCTAACCGTGAGGGGAAAGGCAACCTTCAACATTGTTTTCGATTCCCACCAATCTACATCTGTCTTAAAATCAATTCTATCTACACCTGCGTACAGTATAATATCTTGTGTAAAGAATGTAGATGGGAAATTCTCGGTTGGAAAATCCTTCTGCACACCCGGCTTGAGGTAATCGCGGGTAATACGTAATACAATTCTAACAGGTCCCTCTTCGGCAATAGTTATACTGCGAAACGTTGAGGGGAATTCCACTCCGGTCAAACCTACATTCCACGCATCCCACGCCTTAGGTTTATCCTCCAACAGTTGCAAACGATTGCCCGGACCCGCTAATAATTCTTTTCCGTTTCGTTTGTCCACAATACTCTTTATCCAGCCTGTTTCTGTATCAACAGTTATCTTGAAGAATTCATTTTCAAGAGTATTTTTTGTTATTGCAAGGGGAGCGGTGGTTACGGTCGTTGCCTGTTTCTTTAACACATACGTTGCATACCCTACCGATGGTACAGAGTCAACCCGGAACATCATGGTACGGTTGTACTTATCGTTTCGTATGGTTTGTGTTGCTAATTCATTTCCTTTTGTATCAAACATGGAATATGAGGAAGTATCTCCGAAAGGAAGTTGCAACATTGCGATATCGTTTCTGCTCCATGAAAGTTGATTGAAGACATGAACCGGAGCACCACCCTTGATTGTTGATGTATTTACTTCGTTGCCAAGTGAAGTAATTCCGCGTGTTAATTCGACGTTTCCTATAGTTTCTGCTTCCTGATATTTTTCTGTTGCATCAAGATATGTTTCGCGAATTCCGGAGCCGGGAAGAATGTCATGAAACTGATTGAACATTACTTTACGCCATGCTTCTTCTAAATCTTGAGAATGATACGTGTTTCCGTAAAGGGTAGAGAGTGTAGAAAATTTCTCCGCATTAGTAAGCAGGACTTCACTCTTTCGATTGAGTTTTTTCATGTTCGCTTGGGTTGTGTATGTCCCTTGATGATATTCAAGATATAACTCATCATCCAAAACAGGTAATGATGCAAGGTTCTGGGAGTGTAACCAATCGAGGTATGTTCCTGCATTGCCAAATTCAATGGTAGGAAAAATATCAAGCGTTTTTAAATGGTCAATTCTTGACATCATTTCGAGTGATGGCCCGCCGCCATGGTCACCGACACCAAATAACACCATCATTTTTTCAAATCCTGTGTTCGCTTCAAACTGTCGTAACCAATCAACAATCTGATAAGGATCTTCAATCGTATTCACGTAATCAAATGGGAAATATGTTAATATCCTTGAACCATTCGGCGCTTCCCACCAGAACACTCTGTGCGGGAATACCGTTGTCTCATTCCACCCAATCTTTTGTGTGATAAAGGCATCATATCCGGCATTCAAGTAAAATTGAGGCATGTTCCATGTGTACCCAAAGGAATCAGGATTCCAGCCTATCTTTACGCTATCTCCGAATTTCTCTTTGAAATAGCGCGCCGAATAAAGTAATTGCCTATTCCATGATTCACCGCTAATCAGATTGCAATCAGGTTCAATCCACATACCGCCTACAATCTCCCACCTGCCATCTTTAACACGCTTTTTAATATCGGTAAAGACATCGGGATAAAGTCTTTCCATCCAATCGTAATACGCGGCAGAACTCTGTGTGTATGTAAAATCCTGTCGTGCATTCATCATATTAAAGACTGAGCCGAACGTATTCTTGCAAACTAACTGTGTTTCTAGATCACGCCATAGCCATGATGCATCAATGTGGGCATTGGAGGTAAAATATAATGTGAATTGCTTCGCAAAGGTATTTATCGGTTTTAGTCGTTCACGCGCTTCTTGTAACGATGCCATAAAAACATCGAATCGACCATCAACTAACGATTGAACATCTACGCCAAGGACAGAACTTTGAAGCTGTTCGCTCAATAATGTGCGTTCTTTTTTGGCAATAGGACTGTTATCAATCTTTGGGTCAACTTTATGGCGGGAACTTGATTGGTAGGTATCAAAACTTAAAAGTTTTTGTCCAACGCGAAGACTTAAGGCATAATCTTTGACAAGTTGTTGAATTGCTTTTGTTGAATCGAAAATAAGTGCAGCTCGGATAAGACGGAGGGGACCACCTGTATTAATCGCCTTTATTGCTAAAAAGAAATGTTGTCCGGGTTTTGCATCGTTCGTTAGTACAAACTCGCCATCCCATGGGAACATACCTTTCTTTTCTCCATTGATAAACATGTAACCGTAATCATCGACAGATACACGAATACTCACCTGTCCCGAAATGGGTTTGCCGAGAAAACGTTCAGGAAGTACAATTTCTTTGCGCATCCAGCATGAATCAGGATAGATTGACTGGTTCAGTGTCAGGTTCTGCCACTGAGAGTCATCAAAAGATTGTTGGCTCGGGTCGCCCTTCAAATCTTTTAGTAACCGAATATCCGGTGAAACCTTCCAGTCGTTCAATTTGTAGGTGCATAACGAATCTAACGATTGTACTAATCGGTCAACATTGCTTTGCGCTTTCAAAGAACAAATACTAATGATAGTCAGCATGAGTATCAAAAGTTTTTTCATCAATTCAAATCCTGTTTCTTATGTGGTGAATGAAAGAATTGTATACATATCATTCATGAGAATAGTATCCATAGAAAGAATATCATTAATTATTGTGGAAAAATCTGTTCATGGTATGATTGTATTTTCTAACGTACATGGCAAGGGAATTCCGTGTTCGATCCTTATCTTGGAAAAGGGGAGCAATAGAAAATATTTTAATATGTACGTCATAGAGATTTTAAGAATATTCAAGAGTAAAAGCATAACGCATGATACAGTACGCAAGTATGAAAGTTAATCATTATTCTGAATGTGATTCTAGCGCGTCATTACTTTTTGTGAAGAACAAGGCAAACTGATGAAACGTACAAGTATTCCTTCCGCGTCCCTCAGAAGAATAGACTTTTAATTTTCTATTGATGACAACTCATGATGTTATCTCAATCAGGATGATTGAATAACAACTCCGAATGAGTTTGTAAAATTAATCCGACAACAGAAAAAGACAAAAATGTTCCAATACTGAAAATACGATAAAATTATTCGTATTTTTAATTAACGTGGTTCTAAAACTACACTCTGCGTCCTTGCAGAGTGATCAACCCTATTAGATTTCATGGTTCTGCGAGGACGCAAAACCGAGCATAGAGTGTTTTTAGAATTGTGTTTTTTAGTTCTGCAAAGTGAAACTAGTCGTTACAAGGTAAAAAAAAAACTTGAATTGCCAAACAACTTGAAGTGTACTGTTGTTTTTGACAGGGAAAATATCTAATTTTTCACTCAAATAAGATAAATAAGAAATTGTCAAATCGCAAAATAATATTTACTATTCGGTTATTTTTTGTAATCGTCTGTTTCATTCCGGTGATTGTTCAGGCCCAAAAAATTATCAGATTGCCAAAACCTGATGTTTCTTTTGAAGGATTAAGGCTTATCAAGAACTCTACCTCAGATCATCCTAAAGTAGGTTTGGTATTAAGTGGCGGTGGTTCTCGCGGGCTTGCTCAGATTGGTGTTCTCCGTTCTCTCGAAAAACATAATATCCCCATCGATTTCATCGTCGGAAACAGCATGGGTAGTGTTGTTGGCGGTTTGTATGCTTCCGGGTATACAACTACTGATCTTGAAACAATTGCAACTCATACCGATTGGGACGATGTACTGTCGTTCAATGAGGAGACCAAGAGAACCGAATTATTTCTCGGTCAAAAAGAAGCTGACCAACTTGGCTATTTAACAATTCGCTTCGATGGCTTGGTCCCGATTATTCCATCCTCCATCTCAAGCGGTCAGCGATTGATAAATTATCTTGTGAATTTAACTCTTCAATCTCCCTATCATCCCGATAGTATGTTTGATGATTTAAAAATTCCGTTCAGAGCGATTGCTGTCGATCTCATCAAAGGAAAGCGTACAATCATCGATCACGGTTCGCTTGCTGAAGCAATGCGTTCAAGCATAACCGTACCGTTTTTATATACACCTCTTGAACGTGACTCGATGGCGTTGGTGGATGGAGGATTGATTTCCAATATTCCCGTTGATATTGCAATTCAGCAAGGATGCAAAGTCATTCTCGCTGTCAATTCAACAAGCGGCTTACGCAGACAGGATCAAATACATGCCCCCTGGGAAGTTGCGGATCAAATCATGGCAATTATCATGCAACAACCAAATGTTGAACAGCTTGCAAAAGCAAATATCGTCATTACCCCTGATGTTGGTGAACGTTTAGTTGCTGATTTTAGCAATCCCGATTCCTTAATTCGCGCCGGTGAGCTTGCTACTGATGCGCAAATTGCTCAGATCCTGGAGCTTATTAAACCGAAAGAATCTAAAAATTATAACTATCCGGATTCAACACTTTATAATGTTTACATTGAAGTAGATGGTAAATTTATTCCTGAGAAAGATCTCATAGCCCTTGGCGCATCTTCACATGTGGATATGCTTACGCTCCACTCAATTGAAAATCAATTAGAACAATTACATTCTTCTCATCACTATGATGATGCGTATGCAGAAATCACGACAACCGATTCTACTACCCATCTTGTGTATCACCTCAAAGTTCAACCAATTATCAAGCACGTTGAGTTTTCCGGAAATAATGTAGTAAAGACTGAAGAAATATCTTCCGTTGTTCATGAACTTGAGGGAACACTCTTAAACTATGAACGCATCCAAAAAACATTGGAGAAAGTTATAGCCGTTTATCGGAAAAATAAATATTCGCTCGCACGGATTACAGATGTTAAGGTAGATTCTGAAAAAGCAACTGTACGCTTTACAATTAATGAAGGGATTATCCGTGATGTTCTCTGTTCGGGAAACATCAAAGCACAGGATTATATCATTAGAAGAGAATTCCCGTGGGATTACGGAGATGTGTTCGGACTTGAAAAAGCGAATGCCGGATTAACCAATATTGCCAGTACGGGATTGTTTGAATACATCTTAATGGATGTTCGTTACTTGAATAATCAACCCGCCATAGTTATCAAAGTAAAAGAACGAAGCGCTGAATATCTCCGGCTCGGCATTCATGCCGATAATGAAAATGATTTCGTCGGTACAATTGAAGTGCGTGACGCGAATTTCCGCGGCGCCGGTGAAGATATTAGTTTGTTATTTCGGTACGGATCAAAGAACAGGTCAGCTCGCGCAGAATACAGAGCGAATAGAATATTTAACACATATCTTACATTTGATTTTGAAGGGTATGTGAATTCACGTGATGTGCTCACCTATCAGGATGATCCGACAAGTTCTATAGGAAATTGGGAACGTATGGAACATGGTAAATATCGGGAAACGCGCATTGGCGGATCATTCGCATTTGGTTCTCAAATTGCCCGTTTAGGCGATATTACGGCTGCATTTCGTACAGAACGCCAGCGGGTTTCGGGTATCTCCGGAGATGGATACACAAACGAAGATTACCGCTTCGCAAGTATTAAATTGCAAACGATTCTCGATACTGAAAATAAATTCATTTTCCCGACTGAAGGAATTTATCTCAGTCTGGCTTACGAAAATGCTCTCAAGAGTCTTGGAAGTGATGTTTCATTTACTAAAGTAAGTGCATCTTGGAGTTTTTATCATACCTTTTTCAATAAGCACACTATTCACCCCCGTTTCACATTTGGCTTTGCTGACCAAACGCTACCTCTTACAGAGCAATTTAGTATGGGAGGGTTACAATCGTTTTTCGGGTTACAAAACGATGATAGCCGTGGCAGGCAACTCTTTCTCGGTAGCTTCGAATACAGAATGACGTTGCCATTCAAAATTTTATTTAATACGTACTTGAGTGCACGCTACGACCTTGGAATGATTTCTACTGTACCGGAAGAATTAAAGTTCAGTAAATTCCGTCATGGTATAGGATTCCAACTTGGCTTGGAAACTCCGCTCGGTGCCGCTATCTTCGCCGCTGGAAAAAGTTTCTATTTCCGAAGTGATTTAAACGATAGCCCCGTCAGCGCTGGTCCCTTGTTGTTTTATTTTACCATCGGTCCCAATTTATAACTTCTGTTTTCTATGAACGGTTCTTTTACCATTCTTGAACATCCCGCCGATATAGGAATTGAAGCTCGTGGAGTAACTCTTGCAAATGCATTTGAACAAGCCGCGACAGGATTAATGTCAATTATCGTCGAGCTCTCTTCAGTAGGTTCCGGTAGTGTTCAAACAATTGAACTTCAGGCAGGCGACCGTGAGCAACTTCTTGTCAAATGGCTGACAGAAATATTATATCTCTATGATGGACAGCAATTCGTCTCCAAAAAATTCAAGATCGAAGTCTTGACAGATACCTTGCTGAAAGCAACAATCCAGGGTGAACCACTAAACGCCGAAAGACATCAAATGCTCTTAGATGTAAAAGCCATTACATACCATCAACTCTCAATAGAAGAAAACGATAACAACATAACCCTAAGAGTTTATCTGGATATTTAACAATTTTTTAAAAGAGACGCCAATGCCACACCTGCAAAGGCTTCCCCTTGGTACTTAATTTAGAGAAGGGGATTAAAATCAATGCTGTTAGGTTAAGGAAGACACGTTTAAATTCGAAAAATCTAAAGTCCCCTCTGGAGAGGGGATTGAGGGGTGTGTGGTCATTTTTTAAGATTATTAATGCACTTTTTCCTTAACCTGACAGCATTTGGCGGAGCCTGTCAGCTTTTAACTGAGCGCTCTCCGCGGTTAAGCGCACTTCTGTTAAAACAAATCAATACTGTCTTTACAACAATCAAACATAAAACAACTCACGATAATGCTTAAAAAACTCGATAAATACCGCTACATCATCCCTATGAATCATAAAAAAGGAATGAACATCGAAGGAATGATATATGCAAGCGGTGAAATGATTGAACAAATCGAAAAAGACCAAACGGTAGAGCAAGTTGCGAACGTTGCAACCTTACCGGGGCTTGTCGGGCGTTCACTTGCCATGCCCGATGCACATCAAGGGTACGGCTTCTGTATTGGTGGAGTTGCTGCCGCTGACGCTGAACATGGCATTGTTTCGGCAGGTGGGGTAGGTTTCGATATCAATTGCGGTGTAAGACTGTTAGCTTCAAAATTTAACAGAGAAGAAATAGCATCAAAATTGCAAGATCTGCTTAACCAATTATTCCGTGATATTCCATGCGGTACAGGAAAAAAGGGGATTCTCAATATCGGCAAAAACGATCTTGATGATGTTTTACTTCACGGTGCGCAATGGGCTGTCAAAAATGGATACGGCACTGAATCCGATATAGCTCATATTGAAGAATACGGTAAAATCCCGAACGCGAACCCTTCACTTGTTAGCAATCGTGCAAAAGACCGTGGACTACATCAACTTGGCACACTTGGCTCAGGAAATCATTTTCTTGAAATTCAATGCGTCTCAGAAATTTATGAAGAAGAAGTTGCCGAAAACTTCGGGTTGCATGAAGGACAGATTGTTGTCTTAATCCATAGCGGTTCACGAGGCTTAGGGCATCAGGTCTGCACCGATTATTTAGACATCATGCAGGACGGAATGAAAAAATACGGGATTCATGTCATTGATCGTCAACTTGCATGTGTTCCTATTAAATCCAAGGAGGGACAAGATTATCTGCAAGCAATGGCATCCGCCGCGAACTTCGCCTTCGCAAATCGGCAAATGATTACCCACTGGACACGGCAGGCGTTTGAACGTGTTCTCGGTAATGGCGACTTACGCATTGTGTACGATGTTTGTCATAACATTGCAAAGTTTGAAGACCATGAAATTGATGGTAACAAAAAACGCGTCTTGGTACACCGGAAGGGAGCCACACGCGCATATCCTAAAGGGCATCCTGCGCTTCCCGATGAACTTCGTGCCTATGGGCAACCTGTCTTAATCCCCGGAAGTATGGGAACTTGCTCCTATGTTCTTGTCGGAACAGAGCGGGCAATGAAAGAAACATTCGGCTCATCATGCCACGGTGCAGGCAGATCAAAAAGCCGCACGCAGGCAAAAAAAGAAACAACAGCCGAACAACTATTAAAGGAAATGAAAGACAAAGGTATCTTAGTCCGCGGTGAAACCAAACAAGGATTAACAGAAGAAAAACCCGATGCCTACAAAGATGTAAGTCAAGTTGTTGAAGTAGTACATGGTGCCGGCATTGCCAAAAAGGTTGCTAAACTTATCCCCCTCGCCGTCATGAAAGGTTAATAAACAATTTCATTGGGGCTGATATTACCAAAAAGGAACCCTGAGGCAATGCTGTCATGTTAAGGAAATGCATTCGTAAAACTGAGAACACCAATGTTATATCACCCCTACGGGGTTCTTGTCGCCATAAATATAACTTACTACAATCATGCCATCCCTTCGGGATTACGACAATGAAAACCCCAACGGGGTGATATGATTATAGTAAAAGATCTAAAAGTAAATATTAACCCCGAAGGGGTGACATAATAAAATAATTCTGCTATTATTATGTTTCATATCAATCCTTAACCGACAGCATTGGCTTCCTGGGATAGGGCAAGGGAGAATTCAAAAAGAAAGGGGGTAGGAATATGTATCTCATCACAAATCTCAACCACTACAACACCAAGCGAATCCCCCCATTAATAGCTCTCCCTTCAAGCGGCGCATAAATAGGAACAGGAATAAAATTCCCCGAAAATGGATTTCCAGAATAAATCGGTTCAAAACGTGTCTGCCGCGTATCAAAAATATTTTCAAAATTCACAAACAAACGTACAATTCCAAAACCTTTCTCAATAATCAATCCTGTTATCCAATACTCCGGTGAATGTGCTCGCATTGGATGATGATCCAATCGTTGAACGCCTGTCCAATAATTTTCTAATCCTATTTTTGTCAAGGATTCGTGATTCTCCCAAAACAAAATCGCACCAAATGAATGTCGTGGATTCAGTGCAACTTCCTCAATACTCCCCTTATCTTCTTGAGATGAATACAAATATGTGTAACCCAGCGAAAGCTTAAAATCGTCATAAGCCAATTTCATGGAAATTTCACCGCCACGAGAAAGAGTATTACCCGTTGCATTCCTGACAAAAAGAATGTTGTTTGCCAATGAATCATCATCAACCAATAACGCTGATTCTAAATTTGTCAGATAGAATGCCGTATTCACGGTAATCCCAAATTCTCCGATAAAAGAATTCCAGTTAATATCGAACGAACCGCTTTGTGATTTTTCCGTTGTAACATTCCCAAGCGGGCGGAGGTTCACAAATCCCGTTTCTTCAACATCTTCAATAAAAATTGTTGGCGATTTAAACCCTGTCCCGCCTCCCAGACGAAGAGTCAGTTCTGAACTTGGCTTATACATCAATGAAATTCTTGGCGTAAGAAATGTGCCAAACGTGTTATGAAAATCAATTCTCCCGCTTGCAAGAAGTGAGATCGAAGAATCAAGCGGTATTTCATCCTGTGCAAATATCGCCGGTGATTGATATTTATAATTCCGTAATGAAAAATATCCCGGCGTTCGATCCTCAAAATTATCATACGAAAAAGCAACACCGAACAACAAGGAATGCGTTTTCCATTTCGTTGTATATTGCCCGTCTGCATAGAACATCGTTTGCGTAGCGTTAAAAGTATTGATTCCGTAATTTGCATCTCGCGACAATAATGTGCCCGCCAATTTCAATAAAAAAGATTCGTCGGGAGAGACCTCATACGAAGTCTGCGAAGAAATATCCTTTCGTTCGGTATGAATCGTTTCTCGATAGGGAGAGTTTGATGTAAGCGCGATTCCTTCAATATTCATCACACCGCCAGTCCTATCCTCCGATGAATACCCAAGACCTAATGTTGTTCGTACATGTTCTGAAGCATCAAAAGTAATTTTCGGTGTAAACGCTACTCTGGAAAATCCCGCTACATCAGCATAGTTATCATGATCAACATCAAACTGTGCTTGTGTATTTCTGCTTAGAAGGAGAGTCACACCCGTCGCATCAAATTGTTGCGAGAAAAATCCTGCCGCATCAAATCCTTGTTGTGTTGTTATATTGAGGAGTGCTGTAGCCTCAGCATGTTCATTCGGAATCTTTGTAATAAAATTGACAATCCCGGAAATAGCATCGGGCCCATACAATGCCGAGGCGGCTCCTTTGACAACTTCTACCTGTCTAAGGTTGAGAGGAGGGAGTTGTGTTAAACCAAATCCTGAAGAAAGTCCCCCGAAATTTGGAATTCCATCAGTCAGTAATTGTGTATATCTCCCGCTTAATCCCTGAATCCTCAAATTTGCCGTGTTACTTGTCGCTGAAGTCGTCTGTACTCTCATCCCCGTCGATTCGTTCAACAACATGGCAACATTCGAAGGGGTCATCATTAATTTCTCTTCAACTTCCTCCTGTGGTATTGCTTCCACTCTCACAGGAACATCGGCAATCGAACGAGTCGTTCGTGTTCCGGTAATCACCATCTCCTCAGCTTCAACTTCTGATTGCTCAAGCGAGATAATAATAAATAAAGAATCATTTACCGTAAGATCTATGATCGTCTCAAATTCTTCATAACCAATTAAACTAACCACAAGAGTATAAGTACTATCGGCTAATCGAACTATCGAAAACTTTCCGTCTTGGTCAGTCGCCCCGCCCCGATTCGTATCCTTCAAATAAACAGAAGCACCAACCAACGCCTCGTTAGTCTCTGCATCTTGTACAATGCCCGATACTTGAGAAGTTTGTGAATAACTACTTACACAAAAAATGATAACGCAAAAAAGAACAGAGATAATTTTCATGATTGCCAATTATAAATTAAAAAAAATGTTAATTACTTCCCGCTCCATACGGGTGTTCAAATGATAAATACAGAAACACACCAACATCTGTTCCTTCATCCGTAATTCTAAATGGTACGCCAATCCCCGGCACAATTTGTAATGTATTAATGTCAATAGCACACCTCACCGCCGGATGAACAATAAACTCGTTGGTCGTTTCAGTCTCAGTGCTGTACATTTCAAAATCATTATTAATATTGTTTACTGCTTCAAGCATGAAGTTAACGTTCTGTGTTGCTAACCATATCAAACTGCCCCCAATATTATAAGAAACAAAAGTCCTTTTCGTTACTTCAAAACTCCCTATCCAATTCATCGATACAGCTTCATTCTGTAATACAGTAAATCCAGCATTTGCATGGATAATAAAATCGTTGCTCAATCGTTTACTTGCAGGAATGTTTACCTGTCCCCCCAAAAAACCATTTGATATCCCTGTCAAGGATGTTCCTGTTGGAAGGATAAGAGAAAGCCTCGGAGCAAGTACTAGCGAACTCCTAACGGGTGTTAATTGATATCGGTAGTTTATCATAATATCTCCTATCCCATCGGAATATTGTTGTCCCAACGAGGTATATGGCAACGTAAAACTAAATTGATGCTCTTGTCCCCATATTGGCCACTCTTGTGTAAATGTATAATCATATCGCCGGTTCGCTTCTCCAAAAGAAACACCCGTAAAAATGTGTTGTACAACCTTCGTCTCCTGATTATACGCCTCCTCGATAAAAAAAGAATTATCCTCAATTGCATCCGTGAACTCATCGGTACTTGTTTCCTGCCCGAATCCCACTGAGGTAAATAAAAGAACGAGTAATACTGCTAATGATATTTTCATAGTTATAAATAATTATTGAAAAAATTAAATAATGTGTTTTGTTTTTCTGAATACATTGTAAACAAAAAAAGGTTATAGAAAAAAATGTCATCTCAGCGTTCTCAGCGCCTTCTTTCTCGTCAGCCTATGGCTGAGCACTCTTTGCGTTTAACCATCAGTAGTACCTGAATACCCTAACCAAGAAAACTAAAACCAATGACCAATGACCAATAACCAATAACTAACCACATTCAGCATTCAGAAATCAAAATTCAGCAATATGAAAAATCTCTATTCTTTCATCCACTTCGCCATCTTCGACATTTTCAAGTTTCCTTTCCTCAGCGAACGTTCTTTCATATACGTAAATAAAATCGGTGTCACAACAAGCACATGAATTGCGGAAGTAATCAACCCCCCAATCATTGGAGCTGCAATAGGTTTCATCACATCAGCGCCAACACCCGTACTCCACATAATCGGAACTAATCCGATGAGCGTTGTTCCAACAGTCATTATCTTCGGACGAAGTCTGAGCACAGATCCTTCAATAGTTGCTTCATGAATATCTGTGTCTGTTATCGGTCCTCGTTTCCCTGATTGTGCTTCGTGTAGTTTTCTGTCAAGCGACTCATGCAGATACACAACCATAACAACACCTGTTTGCACTGCAACACCATACAACGCGATAAACCCAATCCAAACAGCAACAGAAAAATTATACCCGAGAATATAAATCAAATAGACACCGCCAATCAATGCAAACGGAACGGATAACATAACAACAAACGCCTCGGTAAAATCTTTTGTCGTAAAATATAACATGACAAAAATGATAAGAAGAACAATCGGCATCAATATCTCCAAACGCTTCTTGGCATGAATCTGATTTTCCCACTGTCCGCTCCATTGCAACGTGTATCCTGCAGGTAACGTTAAACTGTTGTTAAGAACTTCCTTTGCTTCATCAACAAAACTACCCATATCTCTGCCGCGCACATTTAAGTACACAATCGAACGCAACTGTGCATTCTCACTTGATATCATCGGTGGCCCCGGCGCAATTTCAATCGTAGCTAATTGCCCAAGCGGTACATATCCTCTCGATGATACCGAACTGCCTCCTGAAATCGCTTCACCTGCCACAGACGACTGATTACTTACTACTCCTCTCCTTTGGGTTCCCATCCCTGACGATTGACCCATACCGGAACTACTACTGCTTCCTGACATCTGGCTACTGCTTCCCGACATCTGGCTACTGACTACTGACGACTGACTACTCATTACAGGCACAAGAAGATTCTTAAGTGCTTCAATACTGTTTCTGTCATCACGGTTATATCGAACACGAATAGGGAAGCGTTGCCTTCCTTCAAGCACGACACCCAAATTCTGTCCGCCGATTGCCGTTTCAATAATATCCTGAACATCACCGATATTAATGCCGTAACGTGCAACAGCTTCACGGTCAATTTTTATATCAAGAAAGTAACCCCCTTGGGTTCTCTCGGCATAAAGGTCAGCCGCACCGGGGACTTTATTCAATATCTGTTCTGCGTGAATCGCTAGTCGTTCTAACGTATCAAGGTCTTTCCCGAAAATTTTCACTCCTAAATCTGTACGCACGCCGGTTGAAAGCATATTGATTCTGTTAATAATCGGTTGTGTCCAGCCATTTCGCACACCCGGTATTTGTAACTTGGAATTCAGTTCCGAAATGATATCATCTTTTGTTAATCCCGCACGCCATTGGCTTTTCGGTTTGAGGAGGATTATCGATTCAATCATACTAATCGGTGCAGGGTCTGTCGATGTTTCCGCTTTCCCTACTTTTCCAAGTACTTGATCAACCTCCGGCACCGATTTTATAATGGCATCCTGCACCTGAAGTATTCTGTTAATCTCTGTTATAGACGCATTAGGTAAGGTTACAGGCATAAATAACAGGCTACCCTCATCCAATGGGGGCATAAACTCAGAACCGATGTTAAACATCATCGGTATGGTTACCAGTAGGGCAATCACGTTCAATGCAATTGTTGTTTTTCTATGCTTCAGTACCCAATGAATAACAGGGGCGTAAAGACTGTTCAAAACTCTTGTAATCGGATTTTTATTTTCTGTTCTGAATTTTCCTCTAGTCAGCATAACCATGAGAACAGGCACTAAAGTTATCGCAATGATTGCAGAGCCCATCAATACAAATGTTTTTGTAAACGCAAGTGGTCTGAATAACTTCCCTTCCTGCCCCTCAAGCATAAATACAGGTAAGAACGAGACAACCATAATCGCCACAGCAAAGAAAATTGATGGACCGACCTGCTTCGCCGACATGATTGAAATTTCAATATAATCTTCCTTGGTTAGTGTTCCTTTTTCTTCCTGTGCCCGTGCTACATTTCGGTAGGCGTTCTCAACAAGCACAATCGATGCATCCACAATAACACCGATAGCAATAGCAATTCCTCCTAACGACATAATGTTCGATGTTATATCAAATACTCGCATACAAATAAACGCAATCAACACTGCAACCGGAATCTCAATAATCACGCGTAACACACTTCTGAAATGAAGGAGGAAGAGCAACACGACAATACTCACAACAATCGCCTCCTCAATCAACGCGCTCTTTAAAGTATCAATCGAGGCAGTAATGAGATCGGATCTGTCGTATGATGTTTTTATCTCAACTCCTTCAGGCAAACCGGGAGTAATTTCCTTAATTCTTTGCTTCACACGGTCAATAACTGCCTTCGCATTTTCACCGTATCGCATCACAACAATTCCGCCAACAACTTGTCCTGTCCCATTTTTCTCCAGCGAGCCTCTCCTAATATCAGGTCCCATTTGTACCGTAGCAATATTCTTGATATAAATCGGCACACCGTTGTCTCCCGTGCCCACAACGATGTTTTCAATATCCTTTGTCGATTGAATGTACCCTTGCCCGCGTACAAAATACTCGGCATCCGAAATCTCCAGAATCTTTCCCCCTACATCATTGTTTGATCGCATTACTCCCGTTTGAATATCCGATAACGTTACACTAAAGGCTTTCATCTTACTTGGATCAACATCAATCTGATATTGCCGTACATAACCGCCTATGGATGCAACCTCCGCTACACCCTGTACACCTTGCAAATTTAATTTCACATACCAATCCTGAACAGCTCGCAACTCGCCTAAATCTTGTTTCCCTTCAACAGTGTACCAGAAAACATGACCAACACCGGTCCCATCAGGACCAAGTTCCATTTTCGCCCCTTCAGGCAAAGAAGATTGCACTGTAGAGAGTTTCTCAAGTACACGACTCCTTGCCCAATACAAATCTGTATGCTCATTAAAGATGATATAGATAAATGACATCCCAAACATTGATTGTGCACGTATAGCCTCAACTTGAGGTACTCCTTGCAACGCAGTCACCAATGGAAATGTTACCTGATCCTCAACAAGATTAGGCGAACGACCCATCCATTCAGTAAATACAATAACCTGATTCTCAGATAAATCTGGAATTGCATCCATAGGAGTATTTACCACCGCCCAAATACCCCAGCCGATGATAACCAAGTAAGCCAGAATAACAATAAATTTATTCCGTGCACAATAATCAATAATTTTTTCTATCATAGTAAACTCAAATAATATGTATAATCATGTACATCATCTTCTTATCATGTAGCGATGGGTTTTATACCCATCGCCTTTTATTCGCACAGGCGATCCACACGCTTGTCTTGCCCCGTAAAATTATATTGGCGCTCTTCGCGTTCACATCTAATATTGTCAGCTGAAGGAATGACCTTGTTAAATAGAGAAATCCTAAAGTCCCCTCTGGAGAGGGGCAGGGGTGTGTTATCATTGTTTTGGATAAAAAACGCAATATTAATCTGAAACATTGCAGTAGTAGTATACTCATGTTTACCACTTCTTCCCTAACCTGACAACATTGCCCTTTCGTCCCGACCCCTACAAAAAACTCTTTTACTTCTTCTCTTTCCCAACTTCCAATTTCAAATTTTCAGGTTTCATACTTTTCCCTGATTCCATTCCGACAGCAGTCTTTACTAAATTCATCCCGCACTTAGAACACTTACCGGCTTTATCAGCAACAACCTCCGGATGCATTGGGCAAGCATAACTTTCCTTTGCAACTGACTTTTTCGCTTTCGCCATTTCATCGACTTTCTTTTCTGTGGCTTGCTTAACCAAATTCATTCCGCACTTAGAGCATTTATCTGCCTTTTCAGAAACTATCTCCGGATGCATCGGACATACATACATTTCCTTCACTTGTGCTTGAACTGTTTTCTGCTGTTTGGCATATTGTGCCGATGCACTAACACTCAACGTTAATGCAAGAATCACTGTAAAAACTATGCTAATATGTTTCATCGCTATCTTTCTTTATATGTATTTGATGTAAGTATTTAACTGTAACACTATTCTAAAATCTAAAATGTTCTTACTTTCCCGGCGACTGCAACTGACTCTCCGAATCAATCAAATATCCTCCGGTGGTTACAACAGATTCACCTTCACTTAGTCCTGAAAGTATTTCAGCATTCTCACTGTTCTGAATACCAAGGGTAACTTCTCGCGGTTCAAACGTATTTTGCTCAACCTCAACCCAAACAAGATTCCGTTTTCCCGTAGCAAGTATTGCAGAAGATGGAACAACAAGACCGGCTTTCTCCGGGAGTAGGATGTGTGCCTTAACCCACATCTGTGGTTTCAATTTATTTCCTGTATTAATAAATTCTGTCCGTACTCTCACAGTACGAGTGGCAGGATTGAGAACCTGATCTATAAATGTGACGCGCCCCGTAAACATTTCTCCGGGATTCGACTCATTCGTAACGTGAACAGTCTGATTGATGGAAAGATGTTGGATATCCTTTTCATAGACATCAAGGTAAGCCCACACTGTAGAAAGATTAGCAAGTTGATATAACATTGTTCCTTCATCCACGTAATCACCAACTTGTATATTTTTTGTAATAATTGTCCCGGATATAGGAGCATAATACGTGATTGAAGATTGCACTTCTCGCGTACTATCAATCATGTTAATTTGTGATTCAGTCATTCCAAACGTCAATCTCAGTCTGTCCTTAGATGCCTGAATAAGTCGCTGTTCTCCTTCGGAATTATACAACGCATCACCAATCTCGCTTTGTGAGTTTAAGGCAGTTAATAATTCTTGTTCCGCTGATATCAAATCAGGACTATACAGCTCAAATAATGGTTGTCCCGCTTTTACGTTTTCACCCGTATAGTTTGCAAACAGCTTTTCAATTCTTCCTCGAAACCGTGCAGTAATTTTTGTTTGAAGCGGTTCGGCAAAATCAATCACACCTGTAGCGTTAATCTCACGATTGATGGTTTGCCTCGTAACATGAGTCGTTGAAATATTTGCCATCACTCGTTGAGTGGGAGAGAGGCTTACACTTTTCAATAAATCAGACTCATCTTTTCCCGAAGATTCTTGTTGTGCAACCATCTTTACAAGATTCATTCCACATATCGGGCACGCACCCGGATGATCGGAAATAACCGATGGATGCATCGGACAAGTATACTGAACCTTTTCCTCTTGCTTAACCTGCTTTGTTCCGGCATCTTCCGAAACCTTCTTCCCAAAAATATCGGGATTAATCATAAACACGATTGCAACCACCAGCACAACCGCAACACATACATAAATGATATTCTTATTCATATTTTTTACTTTTTATTATTAATAAATACACAATACTGTCAGGTTAAGGATTTCTCTCTTAAAAAAGAGAAAATCCAAAGTCCCCTCTTGAGAGGGGCAGGGGTGTGTTATCATTGTTTTAGATAAAAA